>Ga0126342_10002402_pt1 | contig 29136 bp, 34 predicted proteins | sample Cyp1metagenome_FD_92528 | JGI IMG/M metagenome (GOLD analysis project Ga0126342, IMG submission 92528) | Coral microbial communities from Lord Howe Island, Old Settlement Bay, Australia - Cyphastrea 1 metagenome | ecosystem: Host-associated > Invertebrates > Cnidaria > Coral ... | reverse complement strand
AGTAATCCCTATAATCCCAGACGATGTGATTGTTGTAGGGCCTCTATAGGCACTGTATCCCAGGAACTGGGAGCCCCTAAAAGCCGGCCATGAAGCTTTGGTTCCTGGCCAGGTGTCGATTTGGAGCTTAAAAGAATCTCAGTGTAGCCATTCCTGCAAAGCTAGGCGTTTGACCTCTATATAATGGGAATTGATCATGTCAGTTTTTCTTGTTGGAATTAAGCTTGCAAAGGTTGATGATGATCAGTTTTGTCCCCTGCAAAAGTACGATTTCGAGTCCGATGACCTTGGTTTCTAGGCTGAATGATTCTAGTGGATTGACTGACTTGACATGTTCTCCAAAGCTTTTGCCTGAAAATTAATGAAGATTGGCCAGCCCCGGCTGGAATTTTTATGGATCCAAGAAATCTTAACTTTTAAGTAATTTTCCTAGCATTCAGGTGTTGTCTCATTACATTCAGGTATTACGTCTGCGGTTTGACTCAGACGCAAGGCAACTGCACGCACTTTTTTCTTTGCTTTTTGCAACACAGTCATGCTCTGGATTTTGCATTCTACGGGTTGCAATGCTGAACTAAGGTGCACCATGTACAATGTAATCTTCAATCAAATGAATGTTTGTCGGTATATTTATAGGTTATATTGCATTGGTACTGTGTGTCTGTGCAATGATTCGAATAATTCTGCTGTATGATATTGTGCTGCAATGATGTTGGACTGTTTGCCATTGGCACTGATATGCTCATACCGCAACACTTGCAAACAGTGACCCGTATCACGCAACATAATCCCATAGAAAGATCGACTAACATTGCTTTCATGGCCAAAAGATATCAAATTCAAGCTTGGCTGAAAAACCGTTATTGGCAGTGCATGACTTCAAAGCATGTTCATGCAGGGCGTCCCGGCACACGTGATGATAAAACGCAACCCAATCTTTCACCATCTTTGGCGCAGTGAACAATACAGCGCATTTGCCTTTTTCATTAGTCAATCAAAATCAGACTTTCATTACCAGCACATAATTCGGGTTCCTGCAGGTTTGCTTGCATTGAAATCATGTTCCTGCTGCTGTTGTCCCCTGCCATTCAAATTGCGGCTATTTCTTGAGCCGATTTGCAAAGTGTTTTACTTTGAAGGATGCCCTGCATGAACATGCTTTGAAGTCATGCACTGCCCATACCAGTTTTTCAGCCAAGCTTGAATTTGATATTTTTTATTGGTGATTAAAACCATGTCAGTCAATCTTTCTATCGGTTTATGTTGCGTTCATTGTTTGCAAGTGTTGCGGTTTGAGCGTGGCAATGCCAATAGCAAACAATCCAACACCATCATTGCATCGCAATTATCTCAATCATTACACAGACACACAGCACCAACCGAAAATAATATATATATAATTATATATATAATATGAGGGGCATCTGTTTGATTGAACATTATTTCTTACATAGTGCACCTTTGTTTAGTTTTTCAAACCATAGAAGTGCAAGATCCAAAACATGACTGCGTGCAGTTGCCCTGCTGCAAACATGACACCTGAACGCAATGAGACAACACCTGAATGCTAGGAGAATGTTTTTTTTTGTAAAATCAAGATATAGGGGTCCTAAAAAAGATTAAGAAAAGGCAACCTCCACTCTTTCAATGGTGATTTAGTTCTTCTACCCAGTTGGGGACCCCATAAACCCAAATCACAATAGATCACAGACCTCAAATATCTACAAATGCCCTGCTTTGGGGAGATGAACATGATTCTACAATTTTTTTTACAACTATTTTGATGCTCACCAAAATACTAAGACTTTGACCTATGCCCAAATCACATAGGGTCGAGAAGTCGTAACCAATCTTTGGTGCCGCCACCTGACAGGAAGCTCGCAGCTATGGCGCCACAACACCTCTGCGACTTGATGCACCAGAGTCCATGGAATTCCTGCGCAGACAGCAATGCATCTCTATGACATCATCCTATACCAATTTTCTGATGGCTTTCTGACTTTACATTTTCCACTGTTGGAGTGTCTGTCACCAAACTCAAATAGAAAATGTTCAGAAAACCCAGCATCGCACCACTTCCGAGGCAATCTGATTTGGGCCTTCGCCACCATATCTTGGAGTACACGGGAGCCAGGCGATCGCAGCAATCTGATTCTGAGTCTCTCGAAGGAAGTGCGGCAGAGGAGCCGCAGATCTAAAGGACGACGTCACAAGATCAAAATGTCATGATAGGATTAACTGCTATATGTTGTTATGAAATTTCATAATCATCACAACTATCACAGCTATCATAGGATTAGAACATCACCATTGAAACATCACCACTGGCATCTCCTGGGACTTCAGGGGCCGTTGACTCAGGAGCTGCGAAAGAACTTGGGCCTGGCCGCTGCCTCCTGGGGCTTTGCCACGGCCGTTGGGCCGATCGGCGCTGCCATCCTGATCCATTCTGATCCCATCTTTTCGAAGCATCTTGTGGTGGAAGCAACAACTTGGCTGATGGAAACCGTTTTGTCCTGGAAAACTTGGCAATGGTAAACGGAAGGAATGACTTCTTCAGAGTCTGCAGCAAGAATCTTGCGCATCGTAATTCTGACGTGTGCCTTCTATGGCTCTCAGTTCAGTACAACGCAAACCATGCCAAAGCATCACAGACATCACAAGACATCACAAGACATCACAGCAGGTTGCGGGAATGACAGGGCCCACCTGCACTGGTTCATGGCAATCTGAGCAAACTGAGAGATGACCAACAACTCAGATTTTCGAAATTGAAATGTATTGAAAGTATTGAAAGTATTTGTCAGTGTTTGAAAGTATATCATAGTGTGGCCGCGCCTCATGCTGAATCTTGTGGAACTCAGTTCCTGGAATTTTTATTCCAACAATATTACAATATGCAATGATTGCAATGTTCACATCCAAAATTGTGGCTATTCACCGGGTGCGGTGTGTTCTCTACTTGTGGCAGAAGAACTGAGGGGCTGAAGGTATTTGGAGATTTCAGTCTGTGGAAAACTTGCATCTCCCATTTCCGGTTGGGAGATTACGCATATTCAATCATATTCATCCTTAGCACTGTATATTTAGTATATGCCATGTTCAAAGCATGTTTAATTTTCAAACAAAAATGGATGTTCACCATCCCATTCTCATAGAGGTAGTCTGCACCCATGAATTGGATACGTGGGGTTACCTGCTCCTTTAATTTCTTTTACAATATATATATATATATATCTGTGCTGTTCATTGCACACTATATGCACAGATAATATTTAGTAAATATCCGTAGATTATATCAATTCTATATCTTATATAACTTAGATATTTAGTCAGGGACCGATTCACTGCACACCCTGAACTCGCAATGCGATGCTGCCACGCGCCCGAGCCATGTCGGTGTCCGGCCCGAGCCATGACCGTGAGGACCAAGAGCTCTGCAGCAGCGCCAGATGAATTTTTGATGCCCGAATGTTGAGGGATGAGTTTTTGATGCTATTCAAGGTATTTCAAGGTATTTCAAGGTCGGAAAGTGGAAACACCTGAGGAGTCTGTGCCGTTTTGAGATGGTTTTAAGTCTTCACCATGAGAAAATCTGAACCATTTTGGCCCAAGTCTAGAAGGTCCATAAGTTTGTAGTCGAACCGATCTTATTCGCAACATGCCGTTGACCAAAATTTGTGCCATGTTCCTTTGGTGCCTTTTTGGTGTGTATGCGCTGTCCGATGGTACGGGCTGTGGGCATTGCATGGAGGAGAACGTGCTGATGCAGATGGTGAGCCTCCAGCCGAACGTGGAGTCGTCCCAATACCATCCCGGCCGTGCGCGCCGATTCCGCCGCTTCCGCCGCTTCGGCCGCTTCGGCCGCTACGGCGCGACGATTCCGCCGCTTCCGCCGCTTCGGCCGCTACGGCGCGACGACCACCAGCACTGAGAGAACCACAGCCACCACAAGCACCACCACAAGCACCACCACAAGCACCACCACAAGCACCACCACAAGCACCACCACCACCACCAGCAGGGTGGTATGCACTGGTGGTGTCACTGGCAGCTTGGCGGCTTTGGGTTCTGACGTTTTGCTCGAAACATCCACCCCGCCCCAAAATACATTCACAATCGATGTAAATGTGACATCCCCAGAATGTGAATGTGTAGGTGGTCCTGCATTCGGAGGTTATTTCATACCAGGCTACCTCGATGTTCGTGTGAGTGGTGTTCAGGATGCGAATGGTGCCCCTTTCATCGGCATCACAAGTCCCAATGGCACTGATGTGAAGGTAGCACCACTTCGCGAACAGAGCACGGGACTCGAGGCCGCAACCGTGGCATTCAACGGTTTCCCAGCAAATGGCAGCTGGGTCATCAAATTGCTGGATGCCAGTGGCAACCTTTCAACCCAAACGGCCACCAGAATTCGAATCCAGTTTGGGCTTATCAGCTGCAACCAGGTCTTGCCGACTCCTGATTGTGTTGGCAATTCGTTTGGTGGACAAGAATGGGTTGCTGAAAATCTCGCACTAGCGGGCACGACTCTTTCATCCAGCCCCACCCTACTCCACTTTGATGTGGAGGCGAGCAGTGCCTGCTGCGTCGCGGCTCCGCCTGATGGTTTTGTGTTATTAGTTCTTCTATTGAGTGGAGGTGGATCCCTGAATGCTGCTGGTCTCACCCCAGCCCCAGATGCCATTGCCTTCAATTTGCGCCCGCGAAACATTCAAAACCCTCCGGTTCCCACAAGAGTTCCCACTTTTGATGTGGACGCATTTGCAGGGGCTCGAGCTGCTGGGCTGTGGACCCTCAACACGTCCACAGATGCTACGGCGGTCATCCAAAGCACCGGCTCTGGCGTCAACATCCCGCGGCTTGAGCTAGCGGTGGAGCCGTGCTCCTAGGGACAGCCAAGGACAAACGTCTCTTGCCCTGACAGCTGGAGCCTTCCTAGCTGAAGGATAGCCTTAGCACAAACACCTGAGCTCTCGCGGCTGGGAAAAACAGGATTGTGTGTTTTCCGTTTTCAGTGATTCTTTGCTTTTGAAGAGGAGTTTGGATAGAGAAGAGCCGTTGGAAAGCCACAGCTGCAATTCCATCACCGTGGCCATCAAAATTCATGAGATATGATACGTTGTTATCTAACAATAATATACAATAATAATATAAATAAATATATATAATTATATCTATATATAATTATATATATATATACAGTATTTATACATATTTGGTATATATATATAATATATATATATATGTATCAGAAACATAGGAATTGAGACACTCCCCCTGGGGAACGTGCAGAACGCCCACTCCTTCAGGAGCTGTGAACTCGAGACCCATGAGCCTTTGCCACGGCTGATGGATGAAAAAGCATTCACGGTGCAACGTTGCAGCGCGTTGCAACGGGCACAGCATCGATATCATCAGTCATGGGATGCTAAAAGCAGGGTGAAGAGTTTTGTTTTTCACTGACATGTTAATTTTGAGGAAAGAAACATTTATGTGATCCATCCTGATCCCATTTTCTTTTCGAAAGCACATCTCGTGGTTAGGGTGGAAGCACTAAACAACTTCGCTGAGGGAAACAGTTTTGTGTTGTGTGGTGCAAGCAATTGCAAGCACAAGGAATGACTTCTTCAGAGTCTGCTGCAAGAGGTCATTTTGCAGCTCGTGATTCTGACTTGTGCCGTCTATTAGAACTATGGCTCTCAGTGCAGTACAACGCAAACCATGCCAAACTATCACAGACATCACAAGACATCACTAGACATCACAGCAGGTTGCGGGAATGACAGGGCCCACCTGCACTGGTTTATAGCAATCTGAGCAAACTGAGAGATCAACAACAACTCAGATTTTCTGAAAGTATATCATACAAAAGATCATAACAGATTGGCGGGAAAAAACAGGGCCCAGCTGCACTAGTCACTACTAGTTGATAGCAATATGTGAAAACTGAGAGAGAAGAAAACTTAGGTTTTCGAAATTTAAAACACGTTGAAAGTATTTAAACGCGTATTTATCAGTATATCATACAGTGTGGCCGCGCCTCATGCTGAATCTTGCGGAACTCAGTTCCTGGGACTGCAGGGTTTTTGACATTTCGTTGTTGTTTTGGCAACGTACAAGAAACAATGTTCACATCCTTTTTTTTTGTAGCAAGTCACCAGGTGCGTTTTTTTCCTCTACTTGTGGCAGAAGAAGTGACAACGGGCTGAAGGTATTTGGAGGTTTCCTGAAATGGGGGTACCCCAATAGCTGGTTGATTTAGAATGGAAAATCCCATCTATAAATGGATGATTTGGAGGTACCCCTATTTTAGGAAACCTCCAAATGTGAGATAATGTGAATCTGTTTGCCGGGTAGTCATATTACTGCTTCCCTTCAGTATCAGCAGTCAGTGATCAAAACTGGTCGCCGTGTGTGGTCAGCAGCGTGGGATTGTTTCTGGAGAATATGGGGATGATCATCGCGAACAATTTGGACGATGGGTCGCTGGTTATATTTGGACAATATGTGCCATGGTCATAGCATTGCGCAATTTGTTTCCATAAAAAGGGATGGCCATCCCCAAATCCCATATGGTCACATTATGTCACACTCATCAGCCATATTTGTTGGTGAAATCTCCATGCCCCAAGGCTGCAGCATGTTGGCACCGCAACGGGCGCTGCATGTGGAGCCAGAGCTACATGTGCCAAGGTGCAATGGTGGAGGGAGCATCAAGACTTGACGTTGTTGTTTTTCTTTTACTATGGATTTATATGGTATTAATCCCTTCACTCTATTACTAAAATGCTGGTCTATTTTTATTATCAAGGGGTTTGCAAAATTTTATTTTGCGAAGCTTCCCCCCAATATTAAATTCAAAACCTCAATGAACAAAACTATTTTTTATTTCAAAAGCAGTTAAATTCCTAATTTAATCGAAACATTGCCACACATTGGATTTCGAAGATTCCCCTAATATTAAATGAACAACCTTAACATTTGTTTTTTGATTTCAAAATCGATGGAATTATGTTTTAAAATCGAATTAAAAGCAGAGAGTGGAAGGGATAGGGAACCAGGAGATGGGATAATAAAACACCAGGTGTGATTCGATTTTTCGAAAATAGGGGTAAACAACTATTTCACCATCCTGTTCCCATTGGTTCTCAATTACCACAATTAAGAACGCAATTGTTTCAGCAACCAAAAAAAACACCGAAAGGGTCAACAACAATGTGGGAGTATCATGTTTTGTTGGAGCTGTGCGATCAGTAGAGGGTTCTCCTATAGTCCCTTTCTTAGTTGTTGGAAAGGATTGTTTTATCGCAGGAGGAGCCTGTTCATGCATCATTCCATCTTTTGAGATAAATTCTTTGCTGGAAAAGATCTTGCGCGGAAACTCCCCACCGGGGTTCAGCGCTTGGGTCATGAGTTATGATCCATTTTATTGTGGTGAAACTTTTCATTTGTGGCTGTCAATTTCCCTTTTGGGAGTTTGTGCACTCCCATTTTTTCGTCATCTTCACATTGTGCCGGTAAATCCTGCTATATTTTGCTTGGTAACAGCCCCAATGGTGCCCGAGGTCCTCGGCTGCGTCGCTTGTTGGAACCGATGGCCGGACGGGCAGTTCGTGGCAGCCGAGGGTCGCGACAGGTGCAACTCTGGTGATTTCAGAGTGATTCTGAAGAAGACAAAGTTCAAAGAAGGCAATCGTGCAAATGATATGAAAACATATTAAATCACCTAAATCACCTAAATCACCTAAATCACCTAAATCACCTAAATCACCTGAGCCGGACCACCTGTTCTATCCAGTTTTTTGGGGATGCATCTGCAGGTCTCCTGGGAGTATTGGCTGCAAGAACTGCTTTGCGAGCCAGAAAGAGCCAAGGAGGCCCTGCTGTCCCAGTCTTCCAGGGAGATAAGAGTCAATGGCTCCTACAGATATTTGCAACATTTTCCATGGTCCAATTAAATTTAGCACTTTAAGTCTGGATGTCGAGAAACTAAAGCATGTGTTCAAGAGGTTCGAGAGTTTGTTTGAGAACTTGGCCTGTTTTAGCTTTAGCACATGAGCACAGCACATTTTAGTAGAGATGAATTGGGTATGTTGGCAGAAAAACCCACCACAGTGAAGACATGCTGGAACAGGCCCTGAAGCTTGAGAAGCACGGCTCCTGATTTACACCGATCATATATATCTTTGAATCATCTATAATCATTCAGTATTGGATATATATAAATATATAGATCATCTATAATCATTCATGCATAGGTATCATACTGTTCTTATAATATGGGAAATGATATAATTATAGTTTCTTTTTTAAAAGTTCATTATATAGTTTTCATATATAGTTCAATTTAAGTTATTATAATTAATATGGGGACTTAAATTATAATATAGTGACAATCATTTATAGACTATAGATGATTTATATATATATATATATATCCAATATTATATACAGATAATCTATTGCTTGATGAATTGAGGGGGTGCCTCATTCAACTGGTGAACACCCTGCTAGGTCCATCTGGTCCCATGCTACGGGAGAGGAAGCGAGCCAAGAAGGCCGACGTAGCAGCTTGAATGGATCATTCAACTGAGCAATGACAATATGTCTAAATAAAGTAAATACTGTATATTATATCTACGGTATAAACAAATAGATTCATAAATCACTGAATAAATGAATAAACTATTAAATTAAGTTAAACTAATATATACATATGTATATATATAAATACATGTGAGTGAATCAAACTCCACACTGGCAACGGGCCTCCACCTCCCAACTCCAAACACATCGCACCAAGACTCTTTTCCCCAAACGCCTGAAGAGTCCCTTCAGAGCACAAATCGGAGACGGATGTCTCCCAAGCAGCAAGCGGTCCACGGACCGCAGTAGGGATGCAACCAGGAGTTTGTTGTGGGAAGGAAACAACCCTTTTGACAGGAGAAAGGTTAGTTTTTCCTGGTGGAAGCAAATGCTTATAGACGACAGAAAAGGTTTGTTTTACAAGCCGAAACTAACGTTTTGGCGCTGCCGAAGATTGGTCTGAAAGCAGTGGAAAGAGAAAACAACCGGTTTCTTCCCAAAACTAACGTTTCCCCTGCGAACAAGAATGTTTCAGACCTCGAAACCATCCTTCTTTTCGAAACGTTAGTTTGAAACTGGAAACTAAAAACAAGCTGTAAATTGTAGTATTAGTACATCTACATATGATATATATATATATATATTCTTATTTTGCTTGTTGATTTGAATTTTGTAGTGGATCTCCAATGTTGCCAAAGGTTGCTGAGTGGCTAGTACTATGTGTAGGCACTTTCTGTGATTTGCAGCGTCAGTTTATTTGTGAACGTAGCTCCCTTCCGGCAGACAACTATATTTAGACTGGGTAGTACTATTAGTCATCAAAAACTTTGATGGTAGTTGTATATGTCATAAAACTATAATCCCTTCCGGTCATATCTTGAAATTTTCTGGCAAAGGTCCTCCCGCAGTGGTTCTCGCAGGAGGCGCGTGATCGTCGCCTGGAGAAATTTGGCTCGCCCTATGTGCAGAACCGCCGCTTGGTGCAGGGGTGACCATGGTTAAGCTGACGGATGGGTTGATGGGTTGATATGATGATGGTGGGTCAACGACGGTCATTTTTTTGGTGAAACACTGATGGTCCCTAAATCCCAGGGCCAGTTATGGCCTATGGCCGGTGGCCTTGTTACCTGGTTAGATGAATCCCATAACTTCCTCTGCCTATGGCCTGAAGAACAATGGTGGAATTCCAACATTTGGATGCGTAGATATAGTTATATCAACTTATATCATATTATATATATACACATTACACATTACATTTTGCATTATATTATATATACATACACATAATAGATATCTACGCACATATTTTCTAGCCATCCCGTGGTGGTGTTCATTGCTGCCACTCCTGCGTTGAGGCCATGAACCTCCGCCGCTCACCGCCCGTGGCACGCCGAAGACGGGCGCCTGGGAGAGCGGCGCGCCGGACACGGAGAACATGCGACAGGGGCAGTTCCGCTCCCCTTGGACTGGGCAGGTGGGGTGAACTTTTCAGCTCTGGTGAGCCTGATTAGAAAAGATTAGAAAAATGGAATGTTTCTAGTATGGGTCTCTTTTATATTGATGCATGATGAATTATATTGATGTATTCTTAAAAGTATTGTCTTTTATGGCTGGTTGTATTGGATGGATATTAAAAAAAGGATTTGTAAACTGAACTGGGAGCCCATGGATCATTTCACGTCTTACCCTCTTCACTGCCTCAGTTGCATGTCTCGTCTTCATTCTAAGGTTCTGGGCAAATTCAAGCGACATAGGTGCATAGTAGCCAATCTCCAAATTTTGGTGGGAAGTTCCTTTCCAACCGATAAAGCACAGTATACTCCAATACAGGTGGTTGATTTCCGATTTCCATACCTGACTCTACCCACCATTCTATTTGATGACTCATGAAATGAGATCGCTCTCGGAGTCTCGGCCTCTGGGCTTCGCTCCTGAAGGTCTATGACCGTTGGGCCCCAGAAGGCAAGGTGCAGCGAAAGACGGACCGACAAGGCGGTCTGGCGCGCGCGCGAGCCTTTGAAACTCCAACGCAGAGGCCGAATGGAGATTTGGGTATCTTGCTATGCAGTGAAATTGAGATTTGCCAAGATTTGCCTGAAATTTTGAGAGATGATATGTTGAAGAGATTGGACTAAACATACCATATACCTCCAACTTCCCAGAGCCTCAAGATTTGAAGCCAATTTTCTCGCAACGGCTGAAACCAGCTCCAGGCAAATTGCAACTGCGGTGGAGGAGCGGCTGGCGGATCATACCCCAGAATGGGCCAAGTTCTACCCAGGCTGCAGGGTCGGGGTTTGGCTTGATATTTCTTGATGCGGATTTCCAATGGAATTCCATAGGTTCATAATTATTTTAGTGTTTATTAGCATTGATTGTTTATGATTTATAGTTAGTCATAACTATGTATTTATGTTCCATAGGATCAAAATTATTCTTGGTAAGATTGATTGTTCTTCAGTGTGTGTGTGTGTGGATCATTGGCTGTTTGCTATCACTAATTGCACGCTGTCCTTTTGACCGTCACAGCAAGCACAACTCCAGGCTTGAGATGCTTTTGGAGGACAAAGTTCTCATACAATGAATGCATATGCTAAGGTTGGTTTTCCCCATATAATTGATTAAATGTATACATCCTATTTCAATGTACTTATACGTGTATACAATTATGTATATATACATTTCCTTATACACATACACACATACACATATAATTGATAATAGTTGTTTTTCCACCAAGAGTTGACTCAGGGTTGTTCTCTCCATGTCCTGCTTGAGGTTTGGCTCCGATTGAGAAGTTGCCGCCCGGTCAGCGGCGCAGCGGTGCGCAGGTCAAAACCTTTGACAGGTGCGGGGGTTCCCCGCAGAGTTGGTCTTGCAGAGTTGGAGACCGGTGCTGTGATACCCTTCAGGGGAGGTAACCTTTCTTCAAGGTCCCACGGTCCTTCGGTGAGAAATGGCTGAAATGGCTGAAATGGCTGAAATGGCTGATTGGATTCATCGGCCGCTAGGCATGCCTACAGAGCTGGGAATTTTGGGGACATCTTCAAGCAACTCTTGGTGCACACCATCGTTGAGCTGAAAGTGGCAAAGAAGGCCGAGCGGGTTGAGATAACAAGGTCCTGCGACCGTAATCAGCATCACCCTGACATCCCCATGTTGACGGATCTGCTGTGCTTCTTTGTTTTTTTCAACGCGTCATCGTTTTTGAAGAGGGAGATGAAACTGATGTCTCGGCTTCCAATGTGAGCTGAACAACGGGATCTGACAGGTGTGTTGTGTTTGGATGTCCAATTTTTTTTTGGATTTCTAATTCATGGGGGTAGCCCCAAATCATCCAAGTCATTAGACTAAGACTTAGTATTGAAACAACCATGGTGACGACTGGGGATCCCCCATGACTTAAGAAGCCCTGATATGGATTCATGAATGGATGAGCATTATCTTTATCCACCATCATATCGCCATTATAATCCATATATAATCATATATATATATGTTTGCGCACCATGCTGCCACTATGACAGAAAGACCAACGCCCCTCAGCATGATGTGCATAAGTGCCCATCTCACCACCCAAGCTACATCTCGGAGTCAGGCAGTTCCAAATCTGGCTCCGGCGGCGGCTTTAAACGGACATGGGCCTCCAAACCTCTGATGACACCCATGATTTCGATCCACAGACCAACCCAATCTTTGCTGCAACTCATCAACAGGAGCAGGAAGGCTGCGAGCGTGGTCGAAATGTGGGCAATGCCAAAAAATGTGAGAAACACTGGGCACTGTTTGTTGTTGACAGTAAGGACACTGCTGGAGCACTGGCCATCCGGCTTGGAGGCGCTCAAAGTTGATTTTTTGGGCGCCATCATACCGCCACATGCAACTGTTCGGCCGACAGGTGGCAGCCTAGCTGCCGCGCCAGCTTGGAATCGATTCTGTCCGCAGACAACCACTGGTCAAACATATGTTTCCTCCAAGATATGCGCAACAAGTGGAGAGTGGCATGCTCCATTGGCGAGCCAAGGCGGCACAAGCGTGTCCATGCTTAGCCCGCAAGAGGTGCTACTGAAAAGACGCACGAGCCGTGCAAGCAACCGCTTGAAACAGCAAATCTGAAACATGGCCTAAAAAGAAAACTTGCCTGAGCGGCTTTGAAGATCTACCCGCCGGGAACTGCGGGCATTTGGTGGACAAATCAAAACGCATGAGAAAATTCTTGGTTTCTGACTTGTTGGGCCAGCAACCTCCTATGCCAAAGCCCCAAGTTGCAGTGGGAGCCACTACTGTAGCAGCCAGGCGCTGCTTCAAGTCGGCCCGTATTGGCAATGTGCTGAGCTCATCAGCTTTCCTACCCGCCGCTGCTAATCTTTCCATTTCATTATTGCTTGGACCTTTTCCCGGCATGCCTATGGTCATCCCTAAAACTTGGACTGTTTCTTCAGCCTCAAAACCCGCCCCCTGCTGCTTGTCATACATAATAATCCCCATATAATCCCCATATGATCACATAACCAACCAACTAGGACCCACTGGGACAGTTGTTGTTCCCCCAATGATTCCCAAGTTATTTTACAAGCCCCCGCGGGGTGGATATACAGCAACGCGTTGGCAAAGTTGGTTTAATAACTAGGTTCACCGAGGTTTATAATAACAATAAATAATAACAATAACAATAATAATAATAATAACTATGGTTAGATGGGAAGCAAACTAGCTAACTATAGCAATTATCACCATCTAACTATGTAGTTCTAACATCTTATAATCATAATCCAACAATCGTAACTACAGCTAGCTGATTATAACTACAGTTGGCTGGAAACTGGTAACTACATAAGCTTATATCATACAACTACAGTTAGATGGGTATTGAAGCACCGTAGCAACGTCAGGAGTCTCCGGTCTGGTATGTGGAGCCCTGCGGTGGCGAGGGCGAGTACCATGTGGGCCGTATGCGGGATGTGGACGACGAGCGGCAACCCATGAAGTGGCCAAGAGCCGAGGACAGCGTTGTTTGGGCTGTTTTTCACCAAACCCATGGAGCGTTTACCACGAAAAATAGTGGTTTAATATGGTTTAATTACCAAGAAGATGACGGTCAATGACGGTATGATGAATATGTTGTCAACTGAACATGGGGGAGAGCCATAGAATAACATACCACAACTAATAGTTGACCTGAAAATTCTAACAGGTCAAGAAGTTCATCACAGATCCCGCTGGGAGGATCTGTTCTCAGTTCTTCAAGAACAAGATCTCACCTATCTGCCTCCAGAGGTCAGAGGATGGATGGATGCCATGAACATGTTGAGCCTGGGCAGCGGCAGCATGTTGCAGAACCAGAATGTGGTGAAACCCAAAACGTGGTACCGTTTTCAAATGGCAGTTCCATGATGATAGATGAACACAGAAAGACCCTGAAGCATTTGCAATTGAAGGCACCATGTGCACTATTTCTTCGCTATGGATCCCGTGTCAGTCAGCCACATCTGCATTGCCAAGGAACTTTTCTGATGTGGACTTTGAAGTGACTGGCGACGGACGCAGAAGGGCAGTAATTGCTTCACCTGATGGGAACATCCCCAGCTGATAATTTGGGTCGCATATTGCATATTATATATATATATGTATATGTATATATGTATATATATGTATATATATATGTACATGTGTGCCACATACCATGGGTACTCAACTCCAAAATACACTACCATTGGTATGTTGATTTGAACAGACCCAGCTTCTCATTTGGTTTTGGTACCTACACCCAGCTTCTCGGGGCTTTGCCAACCGACATTTTTCCATAAATATTCCTGACTTTCAAAGATTTTGCCTTAAACCAACTTCAACCCTCAGTGTTTTTTCCAGCATGACATCCATTTTTCACTCCAGGAGCGGGCAAAGATCCGAGGGAAGATGGCATCCAATGGCTGCCCAGCACTAGCGTCATGGCCTTGCGATTACTGCGCACCTTGGCACCTTGAGGCGTTTGTTGGAGACCATCCAAATTGATTAGATCCAAATCCATGGCAGTAGGGGATGAATATACTCAAAAAAGCTTGATTTATTGGAGGTTAATGGTGGTTATTGGTGGTTAATGGTGGTTAATGATGGTCAATGATGAGTAGGTTATCATGTATCTAGTGATGGTTACTTGGTCAATGATCAATTAGATCGAAGGGATTACGTTAAGGGATCATAAGCAGTTTAGAATCCGCCATAGGATTGTCTTCAATTGGTCTTTGAAGGATACATATTTTGGATGATTCAAATTTGTTTCGGTGAATCGGAAACATTCGGGGGTTGGAAACATGGCTGAGCAGACGAAGCTTGGACAGTCAAAAGCTGAAATGTAGTTGTTTCACAATTCAGATTTATAGATACATAGATATCACTGATATATTTATATATAATTTATATATACACACACACACCATACATACATATATAATATGTGCCATATATATATATATACCACACACCCCCACACACACCCACACACACATATATATATACACACACCATATACAATTATATATATATATATCCAGATATAGAAGCAGTGCACTTTTCCGTGATTTTGGGCTCTAAGGTGAGCAGGATCCAGTGACCATTTGGGAGGCCAGCGGATTATTTTTTGTCTCCGATAGGAAGATCTTCCGGTTCAAGATATGGATTCCATATGTTTTCAGTAAGAGGTGTACTGAAAAAAATCCACCATTTTTAATGGGTAAATCCACTATTTCTATGGTCATTTTCAATAGCTATGTTAAAATCTGTAAGTAAGAGGTGTACTGAAAAACTTAGGACCCATGGATCTGTTGAAAAAAAAAGTAGGCCCAGCTGGCAGAAATCGCTGCAGGATAATCGAACGGCTTTTGGACCACTCTTCAACTTCGTGAGAAATTGGAGCTCCAAGTTCAAACCACACATTGAGCTCCTGGCTGGAACATGATGGAAAATGGCTTGGTTTTTTTAAGCCATTCATCACAATGTGCGTGAGGAAAATGAGGTTTTTTCAGCCATGGAATGGTGTTTATTTCGCTTCCCAGTTTTGAGACAACCGCTGAAATGTGCTGCCCACATTTCCACGTGGGTCAGGGGGTGAAAACTCAGGTTGATCTTCAAGGATGGTTTGAAGCATTGCCACCGAAGATGGGTGCAGCTGAAACCAGGATCTATCTCAGAAGTGTGCCCTGTCCGACAGCAGCAAGCCGCCTCATGTGGAGGTTTCCTAAGTCATGGGGGTACCCCTAGTTCTCATCCATTGAAAAATAGGATTTTCCATTACAAACCATCCAGCTATTGTGGTACCACCATTTATGGAACCCCTCATGTTTCGTCGCAAGTGGCGAGGTATGGCAAGTACAAGGGCCAGCGCGGTGTTGCTTCTTGGCCATTGCTGGAACTATCGTTAACCTGCCCCCAAAGAAGCTGTCCATTTCCAGCAGAATCCACTTAAATTCTATAATTATATATAGATAGCCAATTTTCTGGGGTCCTAGATGATCTCATATATTTGGCCCCAGAAAATATATGATTATTATATATACTGGGGTATATTTTGGGGTCCTAGATAATATCATATATAATCTATATAGTAGATTTTCCTGGCTGTTTTGGATTCCACTAGGCTTTTGAGCTTCAGAAGTGTCGCTGCTTCCGAGGTCTTCATTGACCCAGACTACACTCGCGGTGGCGAAGCGGAGCGCTGTCAGAAGATCATGGTGGATCTATGGAAACACTGGCGTTCAGCGACAGTGGTGGTGACCTATCCCATAGGCGGGGTGATAAACTGATCCACCATGATCTGAGGTGGATCTATGACCACCATAGATCTATGGTGATAAACTGGTCTATGGTGATAGTTTATCAGTGGTGGTAGATCTATGGTGATCTATGGATCCCATAGGCAGGGTCAGCGATAAACTGATTTAAAAAAAACGGGTGATGGAGGTTGTTTTTTTGTAACAGATGTTGATTGGTCTGAAAATCGTGTACTGATAGAAATGATCCATGGGTGAATAAATAAATATAGTCAATATCAGAAATATGGTTATATCCCATAAATGATCCTTTTAATAGTTTATATTATATATATTATCCCAAGTAAACTTAGCAGATATAGTTTATATTTAATATATATATATTATTACCCATTAATTACCCATTTATATATTATATATTTATATAATATATATATATATATATATTATCCCAAGTATAAAATTATATATATATATATTAATTGGGGGAACACATCATTTTCATACTGACCCAAATGACTCTGCAGAAGTTTCTCTAAATCTCAGCCATTTTCCGTCGAATCCATCGTCTTAGTGGGAAGGGCATCTGCCCAGCCTTGGAAGCGTCTGACAGGTCCTCAGTATGAGAAGAAGGCCAGAGAATCGTGGCTCAAAATGGCGATTTTAATAATTTTAAAGACTTCAGGGGAGAAAATATCAACAAAGCTTTGCAACAAAAAGAAGTAATTAGCATCAATTAGCTAATTTTGGGCAGTTTGAAGAAATTGGATGAAGAGATAAGTCATTGTTATCTCAGATGTTCTGATGTTCAGATGCCAGTCCTTGGAAAAGTTGATTCTTTTTTGGTCACAGCAATGGTTCCAAGGATTTCAACATGTCAGTGAGAAAAGCCGACAAGACCTTGGACCTCATGACCATCGAAGCCTATGCAGCTTGGTGAAAAGCCATGGCTTCACATATGGCCCCCTGCTGCCCCAAATAACTTGAGCCTCCCAGGTGGAGAACAAGGACTGGCATGAAGATTCCAAGGACCGGGAGCCTCTGGTGGCGTGCTTAAAAAAAATAGGCTGAAGCCAGAGATTTTGGAGCATTTCTAGCCTTGAAACATCTTTTTTTCCGCTCCGCGTTCTTTTTGGTCATGAAAAATTGGACCCCTAGCGATGTGAGTTCTGTTCGAACTGACAAAAAACTGACTTTTAGCAAAGCCACGCGTACTTGGGGGTGCAATTCTAGTAAAACAAGTGGATATATTTCACCATACAGGGTATAGAATATAGTTTTCCATATTCCAACTATAGGACATACCAATAATACCATAGTTCCACCTAACAAGTGGAATATAGCTCTTTTTGGGGGGCCTGATATCCCAACTTGCCGAATGCCAGGAAGACAAATGGCGAGGCTATGGTATGCTGATCTCCCAACCACCGCATACCACACAAGAACGGGCCACCGCAGCTTTGAAGGCGACACGCGAAGACGTGTGCTGCTTTGGGCCGAAAATGGCTTGAGGCTTTTAATGGGTGTCTCTGAAAATGGGGGAATTGTTCACCCCCAGTTATGGCAATCTTAATAGGAATATATATATATATATACAAAATACATATATATATATATGTAATGATATCACCAATAGATTTACAGGTGCCCTATTTACATCTATTTACCCTATTTTCAGAGAAACCCCGTCTGAAGGGTACGAAAGCATAGCAACATGGTAACGGGTTGATCATGGGTTGAGCTTATTGTGGATGATCAGTTGACGGGGACTTGTCAGGGTTGAATTCTTGTGATCCAGACATATTCAGACCATGAATATCTTAGAATCTGTTGAAGGGATCATTAAAAAGGGAAACTCTATAATGTTTTGGCTTAAAAAACCATGGTTTTCTGGACATTTCCCCTTAAACCGATCCTTTGAGAATAGGTGCCAGATATGCCCACAAGGGATTCCAAATAGTTGAAATAGTGAAGCTATGTCAAGAACAGCCCAGATATGCCCCGCTGGCACCAAGGCACCGGAGATAGTTTTATGTTTGACTCATTCTCAGCCAATATGATGTTACAAACCAATCATTTTATGCTTGAAACAAGGAATATTAAAAAAAAAAAAATCTGGGTGGAAACCCAACTTCTTGTTTGAAGCGATTGGATGTGGATGGGCTTCCAAACTCCCTTACACCAAACGCATACCGAGCCTCACCCAAAGACCATTGGGCTTCTGAAAATCATCGGGTACTGTACCCAAAATTTGATGGCAAATTTGGTTCATCACCAAATGGTTCCCATCAAAGCAGCCATTAAAGCAGCCATAACTTGGGGCCATACCTGCCATATCGCCAGGTGGTTTGCGATGCTTTGGCAACGATGCCAAATGCTGATCCCATCCACGTTCGCGTTGAGAGGCTTTGATCCCAAGTCGGAAGTCGCTGGCACTGAAAACGGTTAAACATGGTTAAACCGTTAAAGCGCAAAGGATGAGAAAGGCAATCTGAAATTTCTCAAGATTCTTTGGATCACAAACTTCAGGTCCCGACTTAAGTGGATCCTGCTAGCTCTCCCGACGTGCGACGACTGAAAAGTCTGCAGGACAACTGGCTTTCAGCTCAATCTTCATTTTCCATGGTGTTTTTTTAACCTGCGTTGAGTCAGAGATTGTTGAGATCGTGGTAATCTTGTTGATTGTTCAGTGCTGTTGGTTGGGTACCTGGGTACCTCACTCTCTGGCTGGGAGTATCTAGCTTCCTCCACAATCTGGCCACAATCTGGACAGGGAGGCATTTGGCCCGAAAGATCCGTTTGTTGAAAAGATGGACATTACCATACCAAGAGGTTTTTAGCAAAAGTGCAACCAGTGCACCCCATTCGAACGAGAATTTCCACACTTACCATACAATTACCCAAATCTATCCAAATCTATCCCAATCTATCCCAATCTATCTAGATCTATCCAAACCTATCCAAATCAATGGTAAAAAAAATGGCATTCTGCGACGCCAAAGGGGCGAGAAAAATCTCATCTCGCCTCGCCATGGGAGATCTGGAGATTTTGGGTGCCATGAGCGGCTGGGCAGCAGCAACGGGGGGGACATCATGATATAGAAAATCCATTAAGATAGAATATAATATAAGTATACATGAGTGAACTATTAAAAAAAAACATAATATAGCATGACGGCTATACTAAGTATCTATAATAAGTATACATCAGTGAACTATAATATCTATCTGTATATGTATTTTAAGTGTTTATCTATACTTATCTCTGTTCATGTCCTGTAAGGAGAAAGAGCCGATCATTGTGAGTACATTTTCAACAAAGAGCAGTGCACGGCGATCAATTTGAGGGGATTTGCTAGGAACAGCGCAAGAAACAGCAACGTTGCCCCCAATTCCAAGCGTGTGCAACTGGGCCTCTGAATATATACAATGCAACCATGCATACCTAATATAAATATGTATATATGTACATACTCACAAACTATGTATACATACTTTTACTTATACTTCTGCTTATACTTATACTTTTACTTATAGTTATTATATATATATACATCTTGGTATACTTATTATATAGGTATAGGTACAAGTATAAGTATATACATATACTTATAATAATATTGTATATATATATGTTTGTGCTTATGCTTATAGCCTTGCCTTTCCTCCATGGGCCTTGCCTCAGCTGCGAGGTGGCGAAGCCTTTCATCGCTTCCAGGCATTGCCTGGAAGCGATGTCGTGACATTTTTTGTGATGGGATTACTGGGATGCATTACATATATATATATAGGGATATATGGGATATATGGGATATTGTATATACAATTATCTGGATACACTTGAATAGATGGATATATATATATACATACATGGGATACATCGGATTCATGGAAATGAGGATATGTTAGATATGAATGGGATTAATAGGATAGAACGGGTTTTGAATGGAAATAGAATATGGGGATGTGAAAAACCATCAAACACAGTTTTGAAACAATTGATTTCAGTGGGGAATCTTACAACAATAATGGGGCATCTAAACATGTTATGGGGTTTGTAACGGGGATATACTTTGGATACAATTGGGATACGATGCGATATACAGTACAGCCGAGAATATGATAATTGGCTTTGTCAAAAGATTGGGTAAAGCCCAAAATGACAATTCTATTGGGAAAAACCTTTAGTGAAAGTGGGAAAAACCAAATACACAATTCTCAGACAAACACGTGTCCAGAATTCACAGCACCTGCACACCTATCAACTTCAGCAACGAATGCAGCTTGAAGAGCTTAATATTTGCAAGAATCATCAGCCAGAATCTTTGCATACCTTCTGGACATACCCTCCAATAATCAAAACATGGCAATGGAAAATCCCCTATTCATAGATGAATTTCCCTTTAACACCTCCATTTTTGTCGATTTTATAGTGGACATTTATAGATTTTATAGTGGATTTTCCATTGCTAAGTTTGATTAGCAGAGATTTTTTGCAGTTGGATTGCGGTGCTTGATTCAGGCCAGCGAACTGAAGGAATTGCAAGAAGTGGTGGATCTGAAACATGCCATTTGCAAAGCCAAGGGATTGCCGAAACTCGGAGAGAGGAATGATGGCAGATTGGCCGGGAAAGGACATGGCCGGTGCCTTGTTTAAGGTAAATGGCCGAAAGAGTTCAGAAGGCAAAGCTCTCCCAATTTCATTTCGCTCATGCACATCATCGAATCTACCGGCTTTGCGATGTAGAGTGTTGCAATTCTTCTTATCAGCCTTTCCAGTGACAATTTGCACATGTATCCCATGACTTTCTCCTCTTTTGACCTCTCAGCACGTCAAGAGCCTAGGAATTCCTCAATGCTACGGCTATTTGAGGACAAGGCGTGGGAAGTTATACCCCAGTGGTGGGATAACCATGGATAACCCCACTGAATGTCGTTGGCCGTGGGAGGCTGAAGCTGGCGAAGTTGTGAAAGCGGTGCCTTTGCAAGACAACCTCCCACTTCAGGCTGGGTAGGAAAGACTGGACAGAGTGGAGAAGCGACACAGTAATCTTTGTAAAGAACTATAAAAATATTGTCCAAAGAATCCTAAAGATTCCATATTTGGGGACGACCACTACATCTGACATCATTTAGATTCGTTTAGACTATTTAAGTAGAATAATCTGGTAAACCCAATAATAAACCATCCCCAATGTTACCATAAATAGGAAGTAACTATCATCCCCAAATGGTAAGTTTCTTATTGGCTTTACTGTATCTACATTATTTCTGACCATCACCATCAGATTATAATTATCATCAGTATTATTATCACCATTACTAATGAAATTATCATGATAATCATGATGATAATCATTGTGAAAATAATTATATTATGACATGAAAATCATCATTATAATACTACTAATAATAATCATCATCACCATCCCATAGCAAAATGCTACTACTACTACTACCACTACCACCACTACCACCACCACTACTACCACCAATAATAATAATCATCATCACCATCCGATAGTAAAATGCTACTACTAATAATCATCATCGTCATCATCACCATAATAATCATCATCCATAGTAAAATAATTAGATTATAGTAACATATTATCATTATCATCCCATACTAATCATCATCCCATAAAATAATAGTAATCATCATACCATTAGCTTTTGTTCTTTTTGACTCAACGAGATTCCCATCACCCCATCATCGAAATCCAGGAACTGTGGCGCCGGAGATTGCCCCGCTTGAGGGCCTTGGTGCCTGGGACTATCCCATTGTTGTGACCATTATTTTTCTTATATTATCAATATTGATCATAGATGAACATATACCATATTGATTAACCAGTATCTTAATTATTGATCATTATTGATTATTATTGAAGATAATGATTGAATACAACTGATAATGCTATTATGATATGGGATTATTAATGGTAAATAATGATTGAGTTCATGAAAATTGATAACTTCATAAAAAATGATAATGTTTTAAAATGATGCTTGAGTTCCTGGCACTATTAGAATGTGCATGTTTTACTCCGTGATGATATTTTGGTTCCATAAACAAGCAACCATAGTTGTATTCGAAAATCATTCAGCAATCTCCATACATGACTATTCTGACTATTCTCATAGAATTGGATGATGGGAAAATTGGAACCGGAAAGACCTATATTTCATGGTAAAAACCCATGGGTTTCCGGTTCAGATTTTCCCAACTAAACCAATCCATTGATATTCAAAATGATCACCGTCGAAACGCAGGGAATTCATGGGAAAACCATGGTTCAACCATGGTTTCAATCAGGTCCTGTTGCCGGAAGAAGACACGGCCCCAAGGACCGCTGAAACGAGAAACATGGTTGAAACGCCTCTGAAGTCTGAGGAACAGATACATATCAGCTATGGTATGCGCACGTAATCACAAAACATGTTCATACAAATGCACATACATACACTTTGATGATTGATGGGGACGTTTCAGGATTAATAGGAATATTTCAACATGTTTAATTAATATGTAAATCCCTCAATCATATATTTAATAAGAGTTGTTTCAACATGTTTCAAAAACATTAGTTTAAACCTGCTCAATTTGAAACATTTTCATGCAATGTTTCCACTTTCTAATCTCTGGGGGATTTAATCAACAAACATGACTAAGTTTTAATGTTCATAATTCATAATCTATTTATATCAATTAATCCACCATGTTTATGATTATCATGGTCGAATAGAATATATGATTATGTTGAGCGATTATGTTTTCCATATGATCTTTAACACATATATGATTAATCAATTTATATGAATTGATCCACCATGTTTTCATCTTATAATCCACCATTTATCGGTCAGGAGCTCCCAAGGTGGCAAAGCTTTGACCGTCACGGAGGCGAAACCCGCCCTGCAGCTGCTGGGGCGTCAGGCACAGGTGGCCAGCCGATTTCAGTCGTGAAGAAACCCGAGAGATGATGGTACCCTCTGGTGATTGGGATTTTCCATGGGGATTTTGTGGTGATTTTAATGGGGAATTCATCAACCAAAATGGGAATATGAATGGGACATAGCTTCTGGTAAACTAACAGGTTGCTATTGAAAATGGCCATTCATAGTTGATATATGTTGATATACGTATGAATCATGGTGAGTTTCAATAGCCATGTTAAATTAGCAGAGGCTAAATCCTGGTAAATCCTCCGAAAAAATGGGTTCCTACAGATAATAGATGATAAATGATGACAATTATTGATGATCATCTATATCATCTATTATCTAATAATTGTGATGATAATCCCTAGGATAAATAATGATGATCCAATGGGTTACCTTTTCATAATTGTGATGATCCCCTGGCTTGGGACTGCCACATTGAAAAAACAGCCGAGAGCGTCTCAGGTGATTACTCAGTTGCCTTCAGAGCTGCAGGGAGATCGAGCTTTGGTTCTGGAAGCAGTGATGAAGAATTGGAAGGCGCTTAAAACAAAGAGACCATTGCGAGACCGTTGTGTTTGTGTGTGGTCTCCACGAAGGTGATAGGGATGGGTATTCCATGCACCCGTTCGTGTTGAGCATGGCGGCACGAGGATTGTTTCCGCAGTGGGATCTCGCATTTCAAAAGCTGAATTTCACTGTGACACACATGACATATCCATTGCTTGAAGCTTGTCACTCTGAGATAAACCCAACAGTCCCCCTAGAGCATACACCATACATCACAGCACATGAGGATAGCGCAACTTGCCCCCATGCTCCGTATGCCCAGCTTGTGAATGACTGCTACACATGTCATGCCGATGTAGGTCTTGCGATTCTGCCGTGCCAACTTCCAAGATGATTTGGAGATTGTGCGACAGGTGCGCGACGCCATATGGCTGTCTTTGGAAATGGGGCAGAACAACAAAATGGCAAGTTTAAAAGGGACATGCTAAACCAGGTCATTCAGAGGCACCCTATTTTCTCACAAACAGATTCTATGGATACATACATAGATTATATGTAGATGAATGATGGCACATGTGATACTTTTTTTTGGCTACCCATATATTTCCAGGACAAAAGGGGGTCCCTGCGGCCGGTTGCTCCATCTGCCCAATTTCTTTGGGTTAGATTGGGGTAAGTCCTATGCTTACCGGTATATCCAGATAGTTGATATAGTTTCTGTAGATGCTATATAATTATACACATTCACATCTATTGATCTGATGTATATGCATATGTGTCTGTATATACATACATATATATATACATTTTCATCCATCCATCCAGCCAGCCATCCAACCATCCAACCATCCAACCATCTTCCATTCATCTACCTATATATCTTTACATTATATTTAACTGTAAACACATACTCACACATATATATATATACATAATTATATATATAATTATATATATATATCTATATATCTATATATCTATATATATCTATATCTATATCTATATATCTCTATATATATATATCTATATATACACATGTATATATTACCCACGGCGATCCTTGCCACATCTAGGCCATGTTGCAAAACGTGGCTGCCTTGGAGTTCGCCTCGCTGCGTCTGCGCGGGACGAAGGCGCTGTTTCTGGAGGCGGTGGCGTTGAACACCGCGGCGCTGCAGCATCTCACGGACGAGCTGAGATGCTTGCGACGGGTTGGGGTTGGGGGTTGATGGGCTTGGGAAATGCGTGGGAAATGGCATATAAAACTCATATAAAACTCATATAACCATGAAAAAGAAGTTTGATATTAACCATTAAATATGAACAGAATATTCAAGGCATATCTTACGAGGATCTTTTTTCTGGAGGGGATAGATAGATATATATATATGTATAATTTGGGGGTGTATCATGGGATACAGTGACCCCCAAAAGGGTTGGGCATTTGGTAAAACATGATGAATGGTACGTTTATATAAGTGCTTCTATTTTTTTGGGGGGTTACGATATTTTCCATAACTAATGTCAAACCAGGATTCAAGAGTTTTGGTTGATCAAATCCCATTAGATCCCATGATATATCCCCATTGAATCCGCAGTGGATAGATATCACCGACTGATCATATGATGATTAATCCCTCGTGTTTGACTTTTGACGGTCCCATCTATGATCACCATATGATCACCATATGATCTACCATCCGCACAATCCCCATCTTTGATCCCCACGAAATTCTTGGATTTATAGAGGGATTTATCCCCATGAAAGCCCAGATGTTTAACCTATTTTTCATGGTGAATCCCATACCATTTCCATATTTCATCCCAATTGGTGAATCCCCACACGTCACCGAGGAGAAGATGAGGACCTTCTCCGTGAAGCCTTGCGCTGGAACCCCTTCGCCCTGCGTTTTGCCTCGCCGGCCCTGGCCAATCGCAAGGCCGCCTCCGACCTTGGAGAAGTGGTGGAGAAATGGTGGAGAAAACATGGGGAAATCATTGATTTTATTGGTATCTAATGGGGACATATGATACATGGGAATATCTAATGGTGATATCTGGATATTGCTGATTTAAATGGATATTGCATGGATATTTGAGCAAAGATAGGAGGGGGTTCCTGAAATGTGGATACTGCAGATACCTCTAAATCAGCAAGTGTTTTTGTGATTTTCCATTGTAAATCATCCAGCTATTGCGGTACCCCTCCTTTATGGAAACCTCAATGTTACCCTGGGCTAAACTAACGATGATGATTTAGATGTGGAAAATGGCTCATTTATGGATGAATTACCTATTCAACAGGTGATTTTCCACATCTATGCTAGTTTGCACCAGGGTATACCATGGATGAAGCGATTTTCCACATCTATGCTAGTTTGGTCCAGGGTATACCATGGATGAACCATATATTTTCCCATGTTTTAAAAAACCATGATTGATTGGTAACTCCATCATAGGCCAAAACACATAGACATATTCCCAACCATTGATGGTACCTCAACATAAACATGGCAAGTATCATCAACGATTTATATCGATTGCCACAATCATTTTATTACACTCCCAGAATTGAATGAAGGGAAACTCCATGGGGTTGATCCCAAACAGTTTGGGGTAAAACACATCAAATCATCAACAAATCAATCCATTGATATGTGGAAATCACTCTTTTTAGGGCGTTTTGATGGGCTTTTAGGTTGATCATTTGGAGACCATGATCTAGAATGAATATGCAGCATGATGGTGGTAGATTGTTTCGATGGTGGTAGATTTATTCAACATATAACATATTTTTCTATCTAATATCTTCATGATGAATATACATTCATGTAGACTTACTCAACACATTATTATAGATGATCTCATGATCATTGTTTAATCAGCTGTGATTTTGGTTGGGTGACTTCTCAGATGTTGGCCCCCAAGGAGCTGGTGATGCAAGCAGTGAAGGCTGAAGGTGGCTGTGAAAATCGGGGAGACTCGTGGCCTGGTGGTTTCCTAAGTCATAGGGGGTACCCCCAGTTGTCATCCAATATCCACCTATTGGGGCATCACCATAGCCATGGAACCCCCCAGACTGGGGGAATCAGCAGCTATGACTTCGGGTAGCGGGTACCAAGGTTTTGACTCATAAAGTGTGCCATAGTGTGCCATAAAAAGTGAGTGAGTTGACTAGACATACCCTCTGTTAATTAACATAGCCATGGTATAGATGGCCCTAATCGAAATAGATGGTTTACCTATTAGACATGGTGAATCTTTCCATGGCGAACTGTTAGTCATAACCAGATGGTAGATGGATGACATCAACAAGGCCTGGATGATCAATGCTTGGATTCAACGTATATTCCCTGCCTGTAATACGGTGACCCCCGAATCGCTGAATTAAAAACGCCGGTTATTGGAGGTTGTTGGTGGTCCATAACCCCCCTAATAAAATCCGAATAAACCCGTATACTATGGGAAGGTCACCAGCCAACTCCCCACTAGATGGGTGAAGCCAAGGCCTTGCTTTGCTCTATGCCGGCCGAGAGATGCGGGAAGATGCAGAGGTGCCATGTGGTGATCGGCTTGCCCATCTTGAGGTTCAAATATGTTCAAATCCTTCAGCCCCAAGTCTCATCCTGATCTTGGGATTGTTCCGTGTTTTTCCCAGGTTTTTCCAAACAACATGGATTTTGCCATGGGTTTTTCCATGTTTTCCAGTGATCTTCCCATGGATTTCCCGTCCACGACCTCCCCACCGCATGCCCCGTCGCAGGTCGTGCGCGCAGCGGTGAAGCAGAACGGCAGTGCGCTGATCTTCGCGTCGGGCGAGCTGCGGAATGATCGCGGGGTGGTCTCTGAGGCGGAGATCATGGCTGATTTTATGGTGATTTTCTGGTAAACATACCAAAAAACGATGGAAAATCACCAGTTTTCATGGGAAAACTAGATATAAATGGTGATTTTCCATAGATTTCCCATAGTTATGTTAAATTACCAGAGGGTATTTTCTGGTATATCATTGTGATTTCATGGTGATTATATGGAATTGACATGAACTAACCATGAATGATATAGTCCAAACATCTGGGATTATATGGAATTCACCATCATGGGTGATTTTCTGGTGGATGTATTAACCTACAAAGCCAACATTTCATGGGATTTCCTGGTGATTTCATAGGGACTTTTGGATCTTGGCGAATGGAGATTTCATCTTCTCCCTGACGAATGGAGATGTCATGCGAATTTCATGGTGATTCTGTGGGATTAAGAATCAAAAAAAGTCCAAACATATCGGATTTAATGGGATTTCATAGTGATTTCATCGTGATTTCATGGTATCAAAAAAGGTCAGCATATGATTTAGTGACGATGATATGGAATTAACCAGGTTAAAGTGATTAATGGCGATTGAGCGGTGATTATTTAATGTGTATTATGTAATCACCACTATCATATTTGTTTTATTGGGATTTAGTCCAAATATATGGGATTTCATGGGATGTAAGAGGATCGATGTTTACTAGTGATTTTATGGGTCTACTCTTGTCTTTTTGGAGGAAACAGATGGATTTTTCACAACCATCAAAATGTCAAACACGTGGGGATTTCATGGGATTTACCCCCCAAAAACCACCCACCTTGGAGGATTTCATTGGGGATTCTATGAATATTCAATCTTACTTCGGGCTCTGGCCGTAAGTTGGGGAAAGCAACGCAAAGACCCCAAGCATTTAGGGATGGCTACAGCACACCTGTGTCTCCCCCCAAAAATATATAAACCCATGTATGGCCGTTTTCGTGGGGAAAATGATGATCGTTTTACCATGTTAAATGGGATTTTCGTGGTATTTCCCAACATTTTCAGATACGCCATAGGATTTTGGTGGTATTTCCCAGCATTTACCAAGAATTTCAGAGAACAGCCCTCCCGGAAAGCCCATGGCCATACCTTTGAGCGGCGAATGGTCAGGCGGTTGGTCAGAATGGCCTGGCCCTCCAACATGCCAGCGAAGAGCTGCAAACGGATGCGGAGTTGCTGAAAGAGGCCGGAAGTTGTGGAGAAACTTTAGATGATTTCGCCACGATGACAGGATATAGTGGGACATAATACAGTAGTGGGACATAATTAATGGGATATAGTGAGATAGAATGCTGGGATAGAATGCTGGGATAGAATGCTGGGATATGATAGTGGGATATAATTGATGGGATATCATAGGATACAATGGGATATATAGCCAGTCCGATCCCCCTAATATCAAACACAGCCATTGTATGGTCACTGGTCCCAATGGAATGTGGGTATTTTCCTGCTAAACCATGGTTT
>Ga0126342_10002401_pt1:20000-29139 | contig 29139 bp, 23 predicted proteins | sample Cyp1metagenome_FD_92528 | JGI IMG/M metagenome (GOLD analysis project Ga0126342, IMG submission 92528) | Coral microbial communities from Lord Howe Island, Old Settlement Bay, Australia - Cyphastrea 1 metagenome | ecosystem: Host-associated > Invertebrates > Cnidaria > Coral ... | reverse complement strand
GGTCACCTAGGTGACCCATCCCGACTTCCAGTGGGCTGCCCAGTGTCTACAAACTTTCTACTTGTACCTGGCCATGCACGGCCATGCACTCCTAAAATCTCAGTGAAAGTTGCCTCTGCCCAACACAACTGGAGCCTGGAAGACTTTGTCCCAAGTACCACTGCTTTCCTTCCAGGGAATGATGTGAAGGATTTGCAATTCAAATATGTTCAGTTCAGTTCGCACAAAAAAACTCCTTTGGAGGTGATTGAAGGGCAAATCAGCTATAGAGGAAACAAGGAAAAACCACTCTTTTGCTTGAGTCGGATGGTGGAAATCTTGGTTTCCTGGAACTGTTGCCATAAATCAATGCAATGACATGGAGGCGTCAAGAGTTTCAAGTAGATCGAACTAGAATGACTATGGCTGTCAGCTACGGAGAACTCCAACCATTTATGTGTCATCACTGCGGACTCCCTCATTACTGTGACATACTAAAACTCTTGTGGGCGACGCGACATGCGGGGACAAATGGGTCAAAGACCACCGATGTCAGGCAATTCAAAGTGATGTTTCTGCCAGCCGAGGAAAACCGCGCTGGCGTTTTGTACTTTTCTGTCTTTACCATATTGTATGTGTATGTATGTATAAAATGTAATTATATAAAATGTATTGACATGTATAATCCTGTTGACCTGCACATGCAAGTAGGGATTTGCTACGACAGAGATCTGCTACACTATCATGGGGCAGGTGGATGTGGGGGTGGGGCAACAAGGTTCATGTTGACTTGCATACGCAGTTGATGCTACGCTAGAGATTATCCAGAAACACATGACATTCCAAAATGCTTATGGCAAAACCAAATTCGAATTACAAAACAATGGAAATACTGAGGCATGCTGAGGCGAAAGAAAAACATCGGGCGAAAATCACCCAGCGGGATGTCTTTCGTCGACTGGAGCTCTTGTCTCGTGACAGCAATGAAGCAACTTTACAGAATTTTTGGGAATTGTGGTGCCAAGCGAAACACCTCTTCACTCTTGGGGAATCTAGTTTTGGGGGTTGCCTTAAGGATTTTGAGCCACGCGCCAAATATCTTCATATTCAGTGAACGTACTTTGAAGCTAACAACCCCTTGTTTTTTCACAGTCACATGAGAAAGACCCACTAGTGGCAGGCTATAACCCGCACATGGTGACCAAGGGAGCTGGTCTACCTGAAGCACTTGCACCTCAACTCATCCATTATCACAAGCACCTCTTGGATCTAGGATATCTGGGGTCCGTTCAAAAAAAAATGATTGAAATCGTGGAACCAACAACCTGACAACTCTTTAAAACTTTAAGCGTCATTCCATGTTCGATACCCCCAAGAACTAAGAATCATAGAAGACAGAGAGAAATTCACCTTCTTCCAATCCAAAAGACAACTATAATTACTAATGGGACCCGATTGACCACTAGGGAAGCAGCTCTCGCAAGCTGGTTTTGGCCACACCTTCACCAAACTGATCAGCAGCGCAGGATTGTAGAAGGCCGGCGCCTTCACGTTGCAGCCCTGAGCGGTGACCGACGACACCACTTTGAGGAGGTCCCGGCACAGGGAACCGGTTCCCTCCGCCCTGCCTCCGGCAGGTTTTTCCGTCGCACCTGGCCAAAATGATGGGCCTTGTTAAACCTTGTTAATGGATGTTAAGGTACCCCAAATGAAACATGTTGAGTCTACAAAAATTGACTTGGATAGGATAGGATCATTTGTGGCCAATCAATGCAACCAACCATCCTTGTTGATTACATCATCTCACATTACAGATTCCGAGCTGATTGAAGTCCCGTGTCTAGTTTATTTCCCAAGAAGTTGCTGCTTCTATATAATTGAAGGTTCACCTGTCTGAGTTTAAGATGCTACATGATTGCAGTACTATAATATATGGATTTGGCTGAAAACAGGGTACCCCCGAAATTGTTTATCACGATTCATCATCATTTTCGCTATTAAAATGGCCATGCATTGGGGGTATCCCATTTCCAGATAGGCCCGTATAGCTTTCATCACCAACCCTTGGTCCAAATGTCGCCTAGCTTGTAAAATATTAAAAAGGTATATTCCTCCACAACTCAAAATTTCCCAGATCATTGTGCCATAGTTTGCGCAAAAAAATGCTGTTGAAATTTCTGGCCAGCCCACACCCATAATTTTGCTGAAACAAAATCATTCACTATCATGATCATCATCTTGGGTGATTTGTAGATACCAGTCTCTAATTGCACCTAGTATCACCTAATGACTTCGTGGTCAGGTCCGCATCACTTCCCCAGCCATCCAACCTTTTTCAACCAAGGCGCCGAGCGGATCTGCCAACTGCTTTGTGCCGGACGCACCGGCTGCGCAAAGCGGCCGTTGCACAAGGTGAAACTCAGGAGAAAGCAGCGGTGCTTCCAAGGGCATGTCTCGAATATATGGAGATATTCACCATCAATGTTGCGGTGTTTTTTTTTTAGCACATCTCACCTAACAAAATAGAGAACTGACGAGCAGCAATGTGTTCAAATCAACAATAGGAATATTACTGACAGGGCTCGACAGAAACAAAGAAGAATATGGCAACATGTGAGGATTTACAGTGACCAGTAAAAATGAAGACTCCTGGTTCACTGCAAATAGTTGTGAGACTCAAAGAGCACAAAACAAGATTCCAGAGAAAATACATCGCAGTCTTCCAATTTTAGTTGTGATCATAAAATCCATCATGAAATCCTGGTGCCCGCAGATCCGAAAATCCCATTGAAAAAACCCAGGGGATTTTTCATCCATGACGACTGACAACTGGGGTACCCCGATGATATAGATATTTTAGGAAACCTCCATGTATGATGTATATACATTCATATACATATATAAATATACATAATACATATACACATGATTACACATGTTTCACTTCAGGGCCCAATGTCTAGAAGTCCTTTCTGAGGCCGACACCTGTCTCCTCGCAGAAACACCCACACCCTCAGTGAACAACAGGTGGCGCACAGGCCAACTACCCTGACAGAATACACAATATAGCAACCACCAAAAAAGAAAGGAAAACAGAAACCCTACCAAATAGATCCAGATAATGGGAAAGTACTCTTATATTCTATATAAGTCTACCGGCCTCCTTTTTTTGCTGATGGAATTCCAAGATTCCTAGCCAGTCCTAGGTCCTAACAAACTGGATTTCGATCCTTGAACATTGTGAAACCATCCAATTCAGGGCACTCAGAACAATAATTGAACCCATTCATAGTGACATCACCATTTGTTCCCGTTCTTTCTTCATAAATTCCTCAAGTATCCTGAAGTATCATTGCTTTTACCTTGAAGAAACAACCAGAAAATCTATGAAAATCCGACATGCTGCTAAAGCAATGTTATAAACCAGCCATATGGATTGATGGTTTCTACCACCCATAAAAATGCTAAGTCGCTAAGTCAATGGGAATGGCTTGAAATATTAAAAACGTGTGTTTTTTAAATAAATCTATAAATGGAGTGAGGCTTGATTAGGCTTCTAATTGTGAAATTTATAAATATTACACCCTACAATAGAAATACCAGCATCTACATGTAATCTGGGCATTTTACAATTCACACAGCTGAAAAAAGGCGACTCGTTCGGGATCATTGGGATGCCCAACTCCGAAGGGGACACGTCCGCAGCAAAGACTTCCTCCAAGGGAACCCGCGCCTGGTGCTACCCAGTGCCCCTTTGGTGAAACCAGGCTTGGAAAATGTTGGAAACCAGGAATGTTCAATAATGTTTGTAAGCCCCCGTTGGTTCATGTTGGTTCAATAATGTTCAATACTAAATCATGGTCCATGACGACTGGATCACTGGGCTAATCCCCATCGAAAGGTGAAACCCTCATATAAGACACATTACACTAGTGATCTGCTCATGGAATTTCAATATCTCAAACTCGGAAAGGATTGATGGACGTGACATATCCTTGAAATGATGGGAAATTTCTAAGAAACGTCGGTCTGGCTCAAAAATTGACGGTAACATGCGGTAACCTATTAACTGAAAAAAAGGTGGAGTTTTTTTGAACATGAGGCTATTATACCCAACAATGGTGAGAATAACCTTGAGCCATAGCCACATAGCATGGAACTCTTGAATCATTTGGATGAGAGTTTTGCCATCTGATGGCTATGCAACGTTAAGGGGGAAAGCACGGGAAAATTGTTGTTACAGCTAGCAGAATTGAACATGGACGTGAGCAAGAAAAAAACATATGGTAGAACCATGCGATGTAAAACCTGAATGTGGAACTTCAACATGAGTCCGTTTTCTGGATGAGCAAATAAGAAAATTAACCTCATACCAGACTCCATCATATTCCATCCACTCAGGCAGATTTTACAAGTCCCTCGGATAAAACCCTAGCAACTTCACAAAGGGGCCAAACGTGCTCGCCAGTGATGTTTACGACCACCATTGAACAATAAACCCTAGTCAGTAGACTGATGTCTACCAACTTAGCTTACGATCTGGGGCACCACTTTGTCATTGATGGCGATTATTTATAATATATAATATATACATTAAAATATATGATAATATTTAATGTCACCATATGTTTGATGGATATATACTGTAAATATACCATGTTATACAAATGGTTTCCCATGATCTTCATGACAACAACCATCAATAATTGTAATATGTTCATCATTAAGAACCATTGCTATCATGGGAACTATATAACCCATACTAACCCCAAGCTTCTTGTATTTGGTTAACCATGGTTAACCCATCAACTCCGCGGTTTGGGGCACCGTGGCGCCATCGAGGGCCTCCTCATTGAGGTGAATCATCTTAGCGGATCGGTGGGTTGATGACAACCACGGTAGCTTACCATGTCGCGATTTGTGGTGATTTGATGACATTTAAATGGGAGAAACATGGTGACTAGATATTGGTTTTATGGTAATCTATGGTGAATTTATGGTGATTTTACCAACACACATTGTGAATTACATGTGATCTAATGACACTTGATAGGGTTTTAACAATGAACATGAGTAGTTAATAAGACAAACATGCGGATTTGGGTATAAAACCAACCACATGATCTGGGGATAGTAATGGGATATCTAAAGCATATCATGAGGATACAGCGGGATATATAACTTGTATAACCAACAACATGATATCTGAGCATGTCAGAAATACAACGGGTGAGTCCCCAATTCATGCCCATGAACTGAGGAAAATGATAAAGTGCTACTGGCTTTTTGGGTACCATGGGGGTGTGGTAACCAGATTTTCAAACAATTCCATATCATCTCTGGTTGGTAGTTGATTGGAATATGTGGAATATGTGGAATTATCATTGCTCAACCTTTGGTAAATGATTGTCCGTCATCCAAGACTGTATCGGCTGTGTGGCTTTGTTCGCCCCTGAAAACCTTGCAAATAGGCCTAAATAGTCGGAACTGTGGATCATCAACCAGCGTTGCTAGAAACACAAACATAAAACATGCGCAATAAACTGCAATACACACAGTGCTTCCCTTGTTAAAGAATTGTGATGAATGATTCAAAAGTCTGTCTACTATCCATCGAACTCAAGATTGAATATAAACTTCAAATCCAATGGACTACTGTATCTGTCTGGGTGGCTGACATAGATCCCTTCCATTCACGGTCTTTCTGAGGGTCAGAGAATCATGGAAATCAAGTGATGCCTCCCCAACGATACACTTTCCAACAATAAGGTTTGCGATTCCTCTTCCATAGGGTTGATGATGCTGGTTAGTAATTCCTAATATGCGTGTATAAAATATATGACATGATATGATGTATATTGCATTGTAAGGCTATATTTATCAAGATTGTCTTTTTAAGAACAATAGAGGGGCCGGTTTGTTGTATCAACTATTGGTTGTTGAAGGTAGGGAACACTCTGTCAATCAACCAACCAGTAGGGTACTTGTTTCGGGAGGTCCTGAGATTTCCGATGGTTCAAGGCACAAGTTGGACCATGTTCTCAGATTCCATGATGTCAATTCCAGTGCAGATTTGCCTGGGCTGGACCCGATGTCAAAGCCCAAACTTTAATATTATTGGTAATAGGAAACACATGGATGTTTACGGATGTTTCTGGTTTATGGATGTTTATGGTTTTGGAAAAACCACATATATTGATGATTGATGATGATTGATTAACTCATGCGGTAAACCCTAGACCATATACAACCCCCAAGGTTATGAGAAATGGGCGGCTACGCGCCTATTGTCAGGTCGCTGTGAGTCGGCTATGAGTTAGCTCCCATGTTCAGTGGGAACTTGGATGAAATTGGTGTGTATGTATGTATGTATGTATGTATGTATGTATGTATGTATGTATGTATGTATGTATGTATGTATGTATGTATATGTGTGTGTACGTCTATATCATATCAGCTATACGGTGCTATACGTATAACATGTTTGACTTTTCTGTGTCAATTCGATAGACATTTGGAGGGTAGACGCTCAGCTGGCATAATGCCTGGTCCCAAAACTACTGTTAGCTCGACTGGAAAGAACCGCTATGATGTGTGAGGAACTCGCGACATTGAGAACACGTAGTCTGAACTTTGAGCCAACAACCGTCTAATTAGTTAGTACTGTACCAGTATTTAATCTAAGCTAGGTATAAAATCTATAAACCATTTAAATTCGGATGGATTTATAAAATCTATGTGTCCGTCCAGATAGATAACACTGGGATGCTCCGGGAAGTCAATACTTCTGGTCATGTGAAGTAAATCCCATTTAACAACCACCCGCCAACAACTTATCTACCGTTCACCAACCATCCACCAACCACTTTTCACCGTTTTTTCAGCATTGAATTTAATCCCATCCCCTTAGTATAAATACCACCCAAAGACCATGTGAATGCACCATTTTTGAGAGTGAACCCCAGAAACCCTCATGTTTGAAAGGATGGGAAAGGATTAGCCTCGGGCCATGGCAATGATGACACCGGTGCTACCAACCACCCACCAACCACCCACCGAGTGCTTCAGACATCATGACGTCCCAGTGGCTCTGGCGTCATCGCAGTGCTGATTTCATGGTTCCAGTCCTGCACTGCCCCTGCCCCTCACACGATGAATTCCAGTAGATTCCCAGCAAGTTTTCTAAGGGGATATCAAATGATCTAGTCACAAAAATTGAGCAAGTTTTGTAAGGTATTCCCAGTCAACTATTCAAGTATCCATCTATTGAAGCCTATTCCCGGTATAAGAAAAGTCCAGTTTTCCAACTTCCAACAGCTTCTCCCGACTCCTCCGGCTCGCCGGGTTCGATGGTCTTCAGAGACTCGGAGTCGATCTTCAGTCCCTGGGTTTCAGCCCTTCCCAAGTTTTGTGTTGGTAATAAGCTATAAGTAAAACCAATGGTATGCTCTTCATTTATCTCTACGATTTATAGCTGTAATTCATCATACTTCGTAATTCATGATTCACTTGATTGGTGAAAATCTGATAGTTTTACAAAGTTTTACCATTCTACTGGTTGGTGATGGTTGATGAATGAGGATTCTCTTTTCCAATGAGTTTTGCATGGGATGTGGCGGGGGTGAATCTTCCCACAGCTGGACCCCAATGGCACGGACTGCTCGGAGCGATTTGGTTGCTGAGGAGCCAAAGCCTTGCATCATTTATTCATTTATATGGCAGTGTCAAAACCTTGTACCCCTGGTGAACCTCAAAATAGCTGGTAAATGGATGTTCATCACACTAAAAATGGTACTTATAGGTATTGATCCATAGCCATATGAAAAGCTATGGAATCTAAGATGTCAAACGGATAATGGGCTCCAGGTAGCAGCAACCATCATGTCTGGATTTTTCCCGAATGCGGAGCGAAGGGGCAGCGAAGGGTTCCCCTTTAACTGTGGGGGTCTGGGGGCCGGGGGTGTGTTCACTCGCTGTTTCGGCCTGGGACCGGGCGAGGGGCCTATGGCAGGGCCGCTGGGGAACGCTCCCGAAGGGGGGGAACAGAGGGCGGGAGGGGAGAGGGGGGCGGGGAGTTCGCGGATTTGTCTTGTTTTGCCACTTCAACGTGAACCCTCGTTGACGAGTGACTGTAATCCGTATGTAACTCAGGTAACCATCCCACTTATGAATGGATTCGGGCATGTTCTAACGCAAACCCATTGCAACCCCATGAGATTCCCATAATAGAAATATGCCATCCCATCCCATCCGGCACCTTCAATACATCTCTGGAGCCCTGGCTCAGAACTGGATCAAAACACAGCTGTTTTGAATTCTAGTTCTACTTTTTGCTGGATAATTGATTGTGACTATGTTCATGTTTAGATATTCATGATTGATTATGATACAATCACATCTCTCTATATATATATATAATATCATATATGTATATACAAATGAATATGATTATGTATATATATATGCATGATATAATGATATAATGATATGTATATGTATGCATATATATATATGTTATATATAAGATATATGATTCTGTTCCTAGCCACTGAAGCACCCAACATTTCGAGTTTCCCCTGGTTCCCTTCCTGCCATCGCCCCAAAAAGAACCTGGAGCTCGTGCCATGCGAAGAGCTGCTTTTTGTGGTAGTTCAACGGTCCTTTTCGGTGGAAACCGAGGAAGCCCCAGAACAGCTATGTCTATGGGAACATCAGGGGGTATTTTTGTGGATTTAGTGGAAACATGGAAAATCGGATATTAATTAACCAGCAATATGACAGTAACCTCCACAAAATACAAAAGACATGTGCCAATGTGATAGGACGATTTGACTGGACTCTATTGTTTTGGGATCCTATGGGATTGTTATACTCTCCAGCAAACATACAAACAAACATGGACAAAAAACCTGGGGAAACCTCTGGGAAACTCACATTCAACATCTACTGGGGGTTTTCGTTGTGCCCCCCACCATCATTGATCCTATGAGTTTTTTTTGCTGCAGCAGCATCCCCAAAATTGAAGAATGACGATGCGAAATGGAGGACAAACAAGCGTAACCCCCAAGAATCTGGAGGAACTCATCATCAAAATAGCAGCAGACTGTTCTATCTTTCTGGGAACTCCTACTGGAAATTCGAACATGGCCTTTAGCAAATC
>Ga0126342_10002401_pt1:0-15000 | contig 29139 bp, 23 predicted proteins | sample Cyp1metagenome_FD_92528 | JGI IMG/M metagenome (GOLD analysis project Ga0126342, IMG submission 92528) | Coral microbial communities from Lord Howe Island, Old Settlement Bay, Australia - Cyphastrea 1 metagenome | ecosystem: Host-associated > Invertebrates > Cnidaria > Coral ... | reverse complement strand
TATATATATATATTATATTATATATATACATTATATATATATACATTATATATATATATATCAACAAATCAAGTTGTCAATGTCAATTTGGTATCATTTCGTACAGCTGGAAGTTTCGTTGGATCCCTTCAGATCTTCGGTGTAGACCATGGCATGCCATGGCATGCCATGGCTCCGGGCAAGGCTACGGTAGAATAGAAAACCCTATGGTATCCCTATGGTTTGTGGTCATGTTTAGATTATGTTTAGATATGTTTAGCACATTTTTATACATTTTTTAGTAATAGCATGTAATAACTGGATATCAATATTTGGGACATTTATTGGGACTGTATCATGGTGTTGGACCGCAGCCTTCTGATGTGCAATTGCTGTATCTACAAACAAAGCAATCATATATACAATCCTGATTCCTGCTTCAAACCCAATTGTTGCTAGTTCAAAAACCCAGTTCCACTGGTGAAATCACTTTTTCTGGTAGTTGTAGAATGACAAGTTTATCCCATGTCCCCATCCATCACAAGACGGTGCCCATCTGAGAGTCCAACTGCTGCCACATCCGAAGGTGGCTGCAGGGCTACAGCGGTGCTGCCCACTTCAGCTTGCGTCTGAGCAGTGGGGTTTGACCAGAGACCACCTGCATTCTCCTGACTTCCCCTGCCTTGTAAGTTTCTACTATGCATAGATCATTGAAAGTAATATACTTTACAAAGTCACTACTCTCTGTTGATTTAAAATAGCTACGGAACACCACTATTTTCAATGGGCAAATAAACAATGTCTGTATATAGATTGGCCAGTTTTCATAGCTATGTTAGATTATAGAGGGTAGCAGTACACCTCCGACAAAGAAGAATATTCAAAAGGTTTTGACGCTCTTGCCAGCTGCCACCTTAGTCCAAACAAGATACAAAGAATCCACAGATCTTGGCCATTCTTGGCATTGGGGTATACCAGAATACCCCCAACTCACTGGGATGATGTTTATTTGAGTATAACCATATACAGTATAACCCAATAAATAGATGGTGAATACTAAACATATCTATCTATCTATCTATCCATCCATCCATCCATCCATCCATCCATCCATCCATCTATCTATATAATATACTGGCATATGTGGTCATTTTTAGGGCTGTTTTTTTTGACCCATCCCCATTTTGACCCGGCGCCTCCGAAGCCATTCGGCCGAGCCCGAGCCCAGGCTTTCAATGTCGTTCGATCAGAAAGCGATCAGAAAATTCATGGATTTCACCGAGAAAAATAGATCAAACCATGGGGGTTTTATGAATCCCATAGGATCCATGGTGCTGGTATATATGCTAACATTGGGGGTATATTGATGGGATCCATGTTACCATATATAGCATACATGGATCCTATGGGAATTGTTAAACATGGGGATTGATGGGGACGGACGTTCAACAAATATCAAGATTTCACGGGGACAACATACGTAAAACTAAAAAAAAGCAGAATATATGGAGAAACGCGGTGATAATCCACCAGAAAAAAAAGTCAACAACAATGATTTCACCAAGCACAATGGAAGAACATGGGATTTATCAACCAAACTGGTGATTAAAAAAACATAAAACCATGGTCTCTCCGTTGAAGCCGTTGCGCGTTTCGATGGCAGATCCCAACATCCCAACTTGGTGGAGAAAGCCAAGAAATTCGGCCAGTCTGTTTTTAATGGGTTAATGGGTTTCAGGGATAGTGTCTGCTTATATTATGTTATATTATTATACTGTATGTATTATTAAATATACTGTATATTAGTAGACATGGGTATATAGACACGCGTCATATGCACTACATATGTATATATATATAATACATAACCTACACAATGTATATATATATATAATTAATATATGTGATATATCATGTATATATATATAACTATTATATATCCTCAAAGTGTCCAAAGAAAACAGCAGTGAGACATGGCAACAACGCATCAAAGAAAATCCCCAGGGGTCCCTCTAGTCCACCGAACAGGGACGAATCCAGGGACGTCAGTTTGCAATGAAACATGGTGATTTACATGGCACATGTTTGGATGATTTACCCGTACATTAAACATGGTGATGTTCTATAGCTATCTTGAATTATCTGAGGGTAGGCAGTGTATGGCGATTACCCTCCGAACTTCAAGACAACTATCCTTTTTCAATCCTTTTCACTCAACACTGATTGCTCTTTACAAATACGAACGGATGCACGGATGCACGCATGCACAGCCACAAAGGTAGCTCACAAATTTACGACGAACTATGCCAAACAAACTCTTTGGGCACGTGTCTCTATCTACCTGGCAAATCATAATTGCAGCATTTCTCAAACCATAAACCAGTTTTGGAGTGGTTTCCGTGGCTTCCCCTACTTTTTTTAAAGATACAGTACCGTGAGGTTGTTATGAGGTCGGTATGATTTGCGCAGTCTCTACGCAAGTATGTGCAATCGACTATTCTCCACTTCACCCATGGGAATGAAATTCAGCCCCAACGTCAGTCGCAACGATTGACTTCGTTTCACGAAGGGCAAGGGAGGAAAAAAAACACATCCGCTGCAGAAACGCCGTTTCAAACAAAGACTGTGCTTCCAAACAGGGTTGTGAACTTTGTGAATGTTAGGTATTTTTAGCGTGTTTAAACTTGACATAACTTGACTCACCAGATCTCACTGGTTGGTAGACCATTGGCAAAAGATGACAAAAGTGCTTCCAGTAAGTTCCTGCAGCGAGCTCAAAAGGGTCAAATTCTCCAGTGCACTTTGGCTCCAAAGTTCGACAACTTTGACAACACTAGGGTGAAGCCACTGGGGTGCAACCAGAAGCTGGCATTCCCGCCCACACCTGGCGTCACAAAAACCCTTGAGATCTGGCCATGTTTTTTGTGAGTTGAATCCCCAGTTTGGTTGGCTGGTTTTGATCCCCATGGTGGTTGGCGAACTCACCAGGAAAATCTCCATGGAAATCCCCATAAATCGATCGTTAACTCCCCACACTTCCACCAGAAACCAGTCCGCCTCCCGGGCAGGGACCGTTTCTCCTTTCAGCACCTGGTGATGGATCAATGGGCTCACAACCTATATAGATCTAAAAGATCTTGAAACCCTATGATCATCAACATTTCAGGTATGTGGTTTCCACATGTTTCCACACATATGTCCAAATCGTCGGTTTGTCCGATATGTTCCTGCTTTGCTATATTCTTTACTTGAAGAATATAGTTGAAATGCCTTGCACCTTGGTGCCTGGATGTGTTGCCGAAGTGAAGTGAAGACTGTCATAGCCATAGACTCTCATGATGTTCCCAGAATTGGATGAAGGGATAATTTATTATATATATATATATAAATTATATTATATTATATATATAGTATATACATCCAATTCAGGATACCTTATATTTATCCAGTTGACTTTATTGTATAGGCTGATATAGTATATACCTGGTATACCTCTATATCATGGTTTCCTGCAGATTCTCCTGTAAACCAATGTAGCCATCGTCAGGATTCCAGGTTGAATGGCGGGAGTGTAATCATCAATAAAGGTCCCTTCATGTCCCTTGTAGTTGCTATCCACAGAAAAAACATATTGATAAATACATCATATCTATGTAAATACACATATCCCCGTACTGCGAATGACCCGATTGTGGGTCCAGACAGCCCATCATTGCTTGTTTTGTCACTCGCCTAAATCTCTATAAAATAATATAAAATTATATGACATTATTTGATTCCCATCATTGCTGGTTGTATCACCATGAAATTTCTCCAACTTTTGTGAACCTTCTTGCCCCAATGGTATCTTGCAAACCGTTTTCCCCCAACTTCCGGCAGCCGAGGTAAAGCACCTGCGTATGTTCCATGAGCACGGCCTGATAGACACGTGGTTCATTGAAAATCGTTTCGGGTTGCCTTGGATGAAAAAAACAATGATTAACAACGAACAATGGAGTATTCACGTAATATTAGCAAAACGCATTGATATTGGGATATCACTCTGAAAACACCTAGAGTATTCCAATTTCAATGCGCTTGATGTGACTGGACTTAAGTGCTGGCCTAGAAAAACAGGACTTAAGGCATCACAAATGCTTGGCCAAAAGCAATGTTTGGAATCCAGCCATTGATGAGGAGAGTTCACCACCGATCAGATCATTGAAGCTGGCCATGAATGTGGTAAACTCAATAATAGACCTATTATTTGGGCATGGTTTAAAACCTATACCACCCATTTATGGTAAATATAGTCTATCGGGCTGAAAGATCAAATGCTTGAAACTGGACATCAAAAGTCTCGGGTTAATGCAAGCTGAGAAGGAGTGAAGAAGCACATGGAAGTGCCATTTCATTCCCCCCAAAAATCACTCTGTTTGTATGTCATACCAGGGATTGTGGTTTCGCCCCATCATACCAGGTTGGGTGTAAAAAAAAACTATGAGAAACCACCCAATTCATCAGCTGATGCCTGTTGTTCAGTTTACCCCCAAATTGTTTGGTGAATCCCCATGTTGTCCAATGGGATCGTTAAATCAAAAAAAATCATCTACCTTCATTAATGTGGGCAACCCAATAATGAACCTGCCATTTCAAGATAGTTTATACATGTTTATACCTAATAGTAAAACAATCACCGGATTGATATTGATATGTTTGATAATCAGTAGTTAGCGAATAATCATCATTTGCTGGGTCTACCAAATTAGTTCCATATATGTTTGACAACCGTTTTACATATGTTGACCATATTAATTAGTACCAGTAGTACCATCTATCTTCATTACTCATCAAAATTGCCCCACCTCGTCTTCAATCACCGATCCAGGCATGGCGAAAGATCCTGCAAACATCAAAATGGTGGTGACATCTCTTTAAAAAAAGGATCTATCCTGATGAACAAATCCTGATAATCCTGATAATCTTGCTTGGTTATCTCTCAAAAAAAAAAACATCTACCCTGATGCACTGATGATCATTTCATGGATCTAAATCAGCTGCACACCTGGCAGAAGCGCCGCACCATCTCCAATCCTGGAAACTGGAACCCGGGGCAACCCAAGGGTTTTTTACTGTGACGTGATGGATGTTGTTTCAAATGTATGTGTATGTATATATATATTATTAGTTACACATATATATAAATATAATATGGATACATGTATGTATGTATGTATGTATGTATATGTATATGTATATGTATATGTATATGTATATGTATATGTATATATATAATATGCTGATATTTATTAGCATTTCCAATAAATTCTTATATGAATTATATTTAAACAAACTCAGTTTCTACACTAGAATAGTCCAACTAAGAAAAACATGAACATGTATCAAATGCTATCTACTCCAGGGCAACTGTATATATATATATGTATATATATACGCATAGTGACATAGTGGTATATATATATGTGCATAGTAGGCCCAACAAAGATGAACAAATAGATTTACCACCATTGTTGTCTGGGGTTGCTATGTGTACCTATCTTTTGTACATACATACGTTACATTACATTACATTACATTACATTACGTTGCTTTGCATTGCTTTGCATTGCATTGCATTGAATTGCATTACATTTCATTGCATTATACTACATGACATTACATTACAATACATTACATCACATTACATTACACTACATGACATCACTCACATCACATCACATCACATCACGTCACGTCACGTCACGTCACATCACATCACATCACATCACGTCACGTCACGTCACGTCACGTCACATCACATCACATCACATCCCACACATGCACATACACATTCACATACCATACCATACGATACAAGTACCATAACATACCGTACCATACCATACATACGATAACCCTGAAAACCATTGTTTAGCAGTATTTTCCAGCGGGCATGGCCATAAATTGGGTTATGTTACTGTGTGACGGAGTTGCTCGTTGACAGGTGTATTCATGTGTAATTCTTGAAGTCATGGGCAAGAATGAAGTCATTAAGCTACCATTGTGGTCATGGTCATCCCTTTTCGACAACCACTGAAGTTGCCCTCAAATATGTTTGCACTTCAGACTTGTCAGGTGTTAAACTCACTGAGAATCACTCTCAGTTTCAGCTTCGAAACTGTCAAGGCTTCCATGATTCCATCGTAAGACTTTTCTGGTGGCCATTTCTACCAATGATTCAGTTGATTCGATGTTTGAAGCCACCAAAGGATTTATCATGGGCTGTTCCCAACTGGCCTCCAAACGGACCACCAATGCCAGGAATGTCAAGAAATAATCGGACATAAATCACAAAACAAATTTTCTTTATTGCATTTGGGTCTGGATATTCTTGATGATTTTTAGATTTCCAATACCTGAAATCACATTGATTCCACACATATTAGATATGATATTCTGACATAATTTTAGACATCTTTGAAATAACGAATGATGATTCCCCACATATCCATAAAGAAATACATCCAAATTGAGATTTTGGTGATTTTAAATGATCATTAATACATCATTAAAAATGTGACCAAATACTAGATCTTTGATGATCACATTGATTCCCCCATCCGCCTGGTCGGAGCCAGCTTGATGACCATGTTCTCCACGGTGTGCCCAGTGGTATCACACCTGCATAGGCAAAATTGTCAAACAGATAGGTTTGTAATTTATCACTATTCTACCAGGATTATACTTTTCTATTTTACAAGTCTATGTCATTTTGGAGTTTGCTATAATGTACCCAGGGCTGTTCCCAAAACCTGAGACACAAGTAAAGTGAACTGGGTATATGGAATTGTAAAATGACATCCTTTCCACCCTTTACCCCCTTTGTGGCTATGAATCACTTATGATATGTTGGAGTAATCCTGATACCCTTTCGTATCTTTGGTGATAAAAAAATGTCATTGACACATCCCCCATTTGCAGAGACTGTCCGAAAAAAACATGATGGGGATCCAGCATTGCCCGTCTGGATTACCAGGCAGTATGTCCAAAAGTGGTCAATCAAAAAATTGGTTGGTTGAAAAACACTACACAAAACTGGACATACCCAACCTACAGTCACCCAACTGGATTCGTTACTTTCAGTTTATCATAGTTTATCAAAACTAACAAATTCACAAAACATCTGGTCAAGCAAACCATACCCTATGACCCAACGCCATCCTTTGCTCGCAGGAGTATGAATCAACATACAGAGCGCCGGCGGTTTTGCATTTTTTTCTACTCATTTGGTGCGTGAAAAACTGACAACTATATGGTGCTTAAATGTTATACCAGATAGTCCCCGGCACGCGCCGGGGCGAAAGTTTCGAGACTGGGAGATGTTTATTTGAAATCAATGGCCTATAGGGACGTTTTTGAGTTGCAGAAACCATGAACGGTCGAACTTGTGAGGTGCATCAACGAATGAGCAAATGGTCATTGAGATGCCAAGGAACTGACATGAAAGAATCCGTACAAAATTAAATGAATGAATCACTGAACCATGGGCCAATGAATCGATGATCCAGTGAAGCAATGAATCGATGATTCAACGAAACAATGAATCAATGAATCAATGCATGAATGCTTTAGTGAGTCGATAAAGCAATGAACGAATGAGTGGTTCGATGAACCAATGCATCAGTGAATCAATGAATCACTGGCTCAGTGAATCAACGAATCAAGGAATGCAATGCCAATAAACCAAAGAATCAATGAATCCATGAATCAATGAATGAAGGAATGGATGGATGAATGGAACGGATGGATGGGCGAGGTATTTTTTTTGCTGAGCTACTTCTTCACTGAGCGACCTCTTTGCTGAGGCACCTCTTCGCTCAGCTACTTCTTCTCTGAGCAGCCACTTATCTGGGCTACTTCTGCTCGGAGCTCTTGTGTAGCTTCTGCAACCCAAGTCTTCTCTTCGCGCAGCTGTTATACAATGCGTTTACTCCAGCTGCAATCCCGCATCGCACAGGAGTAGCGCTATGGTCAAGAATTGCCTTTCGCGCAGCTGTTACAATGCATTTAGCAACTTCCAGCTGCAATCCCGCTTGCTAGCAGCGTCCCTAGCATCACTCATGCTTTGCTGGTTTTGTCACAGCCGGTTGCCAACCCGCAAAATCCCGCATAGCAGGAGCGTATGACCAAACAATGGGGACGATTCCGCGGTACCCCGAGAATGTTTGTTTTAAAAAAAATTAACGACCTTTATGTGAAACCGAGCTCTCGCTAAAGTCTCACACACATTTTGCCAACCTCATCTTCCAAAAGTGCTCCGAACGCCTCAGTTTTTAGGGATTTGAAGTGCAAACCGAGCTCTCGCCATTCCTGTGCACTTTTTGTCGACAACTTTCCCAGATCGAGCCGCGAGCCCGCGGAAACAGAGACCCTACCTCGGCGACCCCAAGAGCCACATTACCCGAAAAGCGCAGGGTTTCCAACCCGAGAGTGTTTTCACCCGTGAAGTCACATGCTTCCGAACTGTTACACTTCCCAACTGTTTGATGATGGGTGGTTGACATGTTGATGTGGTTGACATGATGATGGGGTTGACATGTTGATGTGCTTGACATGATGGAGGAATGCTAAACATGACTATCGTCCGTAACTCGGAAGTTTTCTGGCTGAACTTCCTTTGATTAGCTATGATTGGCCATCTCTGCAAATAGGGTCGGTATATGATTCCCCCTAAATCCACTAGTCAATAATCATGTTTCTTAAAATGGCATCATTTCATGGGATTTTATGGAGTTCTGTGGAATTTCATACGATCTTCATGTGATTTTCCTGGATTTGCTTAAGGATGTTCTTGCTCCGCCGCGCCCTTGAGGATCCAGACCCGGAGCCAATGGCCACATGGTCCCCCACAGTGAGAAGATCATACTCCACGATAAGGCCACTCAAGTAGCAGTCCTGAAAACACCACTGGGTGATTTCTGGGCCTACCGGCAAGGGGATCACTGATATGTAGATGTGCATCTGATATGTATATCTGATATGTATATCTGATATGTGTATCTGATATGTATATCTGATATGTATATAATCTATATATATTGCATACTTCTATAATATATAGATAATGTATATTGTGATATATTGTGTATGAATATTGAGAAATGTAGATCTATGATGTATCTATCTATCCATTCATCCATCCAAATGTAGTATCAACTATATAAAGTTGAAGTGATACATTTCAGGAGGTGTTTCCATTGCATAAACCAACATCTACGGTGAGGTCGGGCAGTGAAGTCGTTGTCTATCCGAATGACCCAGGTTTTGTGGCAGTTTTGGGTTGCTGTCAATTATAATACCCATTATCTGCTTGGCATAGAACCCACTAGTGAGTGACAAAGTTCATACCAATTTTTCTCAGCGAAATCGTGGATTACCAACCAGTACCCACAATCTAACCAACAAAGCCACCATTTAATACTATTCACCCATCGTTCTGCAGACAAAATGTCGGTGAAGTGATTGTACACTACGCACCAGTGATGGTGAGGTGAAGTTCCAGTTATAATTGGATACATAACTATAGCTATAGGAGGTTGTAGCACGTTATTATATCCCAACTTATGGGGGTTATCACCACTGTTACGCTCTGGGATCCTCTGGAAACTTAACATAGTAACATAGCTATGGTTTTTTTTCCGGAAAATCAAGATGTTAGCTCTCTTCAAAAACTGTAAATCATCTATATTACATGGGCCACTTTCCACTTAAACTGCTACCGGGTAGATCCCCTGAAATCCCATCACCTCCCGAAACGGAACGGTCCTTTCCGATCTTCGAGCCACATGCGCGAGCCACCCAGACCTCGAAGATGGTGCCATGGAGACATTCTTGCAGAGCGCTGATGCCTGGCGTCGCGACTCGACTGTGTCTTGAGGACGTGTGCTATTCTATATGTAATATTTAATACATTGTAAAATGCATGAATATTTGATGCATATGTATATCTAATTATATATTAATCTAAGTATTATCAATTAGTTATATAGAATCTGCAATCATTGGCATAGTGTGGTATTAAAATATGATCCTTTGCATCAACTTGTGGACCGATCCGTGCTTCTCAGATTGACCAGAAAGGCGGAAACTGAAGAGCCAGCACGCCTGATCCGCAAATCATGATGATCATCCAGCGTGTCTTAGATGTGCGGAGCCAAAAGCTTGGTATGGATCAAAATTATGGAATCATTTGTTCACAAGGGTGAATTGGACTTTTCTGAACTTCAGCTGATAGAAGCATGTAGAGACATATGAAGACATATGAAGACATATGAACAATGGAAACCTAAGAAAAGTTACTTTAGCTCCAGCGATTCCATTCGTGTGTCGCAACCCATTCCAAACATACAAGCAGTACATTCAGGATCATCACAGGTAGTAGAGTGGAAAACATAAAAAACACATGAAAGCACACAAACCAAAATTGTTAGAATCAAACACACCTAACAAAACACTCCCATCTGCTGCAAGTCGGCAAAACCACAAATAAGTGCAACAGCGCGACATGATAAGAACCAAAGAATTGATATTCTCCAGCCTGCCAAAAGCGTCAATAGCTCGTCAAAATCATGACCCTCAATCACCACCCTAGCATATACCACTTGCTACTGACAGCCATCCACATGACTCGAAAAAGGGTCATGTAGTTTCCTTTGAAGTATCAACCCATCTGAATCATCTGAAACCATGAATCTTGAACCGTTTCCAAAGGGACCGTCAGCTAGGTTCAGACTGCACGGTCCACACAAGGGCTCCTTGTATTTGCCAATGATGATCCATTTCAGCGCAATGTTTGAGAGGAGCCTCAAAGAATATCGATGCAATTTTTAGCAATCGCGGAACCTAAAGTGGAATCAAGTAATACCAGTACTGTAAGACCAATCGTGACTGAGATGAGACACGCCAGTGAAATTGGGCAGGTCGTTTGTGGAACATCGCTGCCTCTTTGACATCACAGCTTCCATCTGGTTTTCGTCCCAGAAAACAGAACTTCATCGAAGAGGAGGTTCCTTTGGAGAGAGATCTTCTACAACAAATGTTCTGCTGTCTTGTGCTCCTGCGCCAAATTATCACCAAGTAGCAGAACAAGTTCGATGAAATTGTAAACCTCGGAGCCATCCGTTGACCGAGGAGGGTTCAAGCACCGGACATCGGACTGCTGGCTCCTAAACTAAGGCTTCTACAAATGGAGTGACGATCAGCAAGGCCAAAACACCATCCTGAGACGATGCAGAATGTCACCTGTAAATTAATGATTTCGATGGGGGTACCGTGATCCCTATAGGCAATTTAGCGCTTTGGTCCCAGATGTTCCCACAAAACTGTAGCAATATAAGTAGCAATCAACCAGAATTTACCAATCCAGTTGACATGATGGATGAGTCATGATGAACGGCTTGAAACGGACCCCCCAAATAAAGGGATAAAGGCTCCAGGTTCTGACCCCAAACGATATCTCCATCCCATTTCCGCACAACTCATCTAGACCCTCTGGCTTAGTACTGGATCGAACGAAAATCTTCGGGTCCTATATGAGGAGGTATCTAGTATGACATTGGCTTTTTCTATCATCCGCATTCCAGAATGGTTAAACATTGTTTAAATAATGTTTAATTTCACTATATTTCACTGTTTTTTGCCACCAGATGATGTGTTTTTGGCCCAGATTCCGACTCAAAGTCCCAAACTGATGTCACGCCAAAGTAGGTCGCCACCCAGGCGGCCTCCGGGAGGGGATTCGCGCACCTCGCAAGGCGTCTCTTTGTTACATCGGCCAAACGAGGCGTATGTTTGTTGCTGTGCGAATGTACCCTCTGGTAAACTAACATAACTATGGAAAATCACAATTTTCAATGGGTAAATCCAGTATAAATGGCCATTTTCAATAGCTATGTTAAATTACCAGAGGGTAACATAGACGTTTTCGGACTTATTGTAAACAAGAGCAACAAGTATGGAGAACTGTAACATATAATATAACACACGCTAACATATTGTAAGCTACCAAAGCAAGCTTTCCCTCTCCGTGTCAAATTCACTGCGCCAGGAAACAGGATGACCAAAAGGATCATGAAATTGAACCTGCGCCGCTGGGAGTCTGTGCCTTTCGTTCAAAATACCTGGGAAATCCTGGGAGAGTTCCTGGTATCTCCATTTCTACTTGGCGTTGCGCTCATCGAAACAAGAAGTTCCTGGCCGGCCAAGTAATAGAATATTCTTACAGAGACTGAGGCTTAATATATATATATATACATAGTATAATATATAATATATATATATATATATATATAATATATATATATATATACATCTGCCACGACTTCATCCAAAATGTTACCAACAATGACAAACCACCCCCAATCTGTGGTTTATGGCATTGGGAATACCCCTAGTTGGTCTAGCCATGTGTTTCTGCAAATCTCAAATTATCGAAAAATCCTGGGAATAAAAGTTCCCATATGTTTTTTGCCGATCAATTTTCTGGTATTAAAATCCATTGACATGATTGATGGATGAAAATGACAAGTAACACTGATTGCACTATTATTCCACCCCACCATGCCCAGTCCCTCTATTTGCTGTGCCTCCACCAGGTAAGTGGATTGTCCAGATCCTGCATCGTCTTATCCTCCAATTCCTCCGCAAAACCGCCCGGGTGAACTGTCCATCTGACAAATATTAGTCAGGTCGATTCGGTCGATCATCCATGAAAACAAGACATATTCGAAACCAGCAACCCGATATGGTACTGGTAAAACTGGTTATGATGGAGAACATCCAAGCGTTTTCCTTGTGTCTCATGGTTTTCATGGGTGTCAATATGTGTCAATGGTGGGACAGACCGATGTCAATTTCGCCATGTGTTCCCAATTCAACGGATGGAACGTTGGAATTGGAAGTCGGATTTATCACGGGACCTACCAAAGAATCTGAAAGAGAGCCGAAAATTCACTGATTTCTTCAGTTTGTTCAGCCACTCCAGCCACTCAAAACCACTACCGACGCATCTGGCAAGAAACCCTCATGGCCGGAGACGCGAAGTAGTCTCGCAAGTGCATTGAGCGGCCTATCAGAACTCCAGAACTGCAGAAATGGAGACCAAATCGTTGAGTACAGTACTCTTAAACATGGGTTTTGTCTGAAATCCATGGCAACCTCCAAAATCCTCTAAATCCTTTCATCATTACTTACTATCACATACTATCATTATATATATATACATATATATATATATACATATCCCATATGATTCTATCCCTATATATTCAAATGGCCACATGCTTGCAATCCCCAAAAATGACCGGCTCATCTGTGCCAAGGCCTCGTTGACTTCCAGAGTGAATGGCCAACGGAGGATAGTAACCTGACAGCGAGAAGGAACGAGGCCTAGGTACTCTTCATAGTCCATTTGGGTATGGGTCAAAGTTATCTCAAAAAAACAGGGGGACCACAGATCGATATGTTTATCTAAAAATTAACCATCCAATTGTTGGGGTACCCAATTTGACCCGTACCTATTGCAAGACATAATAAATTAAATGACATTTCTGTAATAGTTCCTAAAAACAGTCAGTGCTGGGTTTCAACCTCTGGGTCTGGGGCTGGTGCATCGCTTTTTGCCAAACACAAAAATCGGCGCAGCACCCTTGAACAATGGAATCTTGAAACTCTCAAACCCTTATCATTATCACATTGTATCCCATTTCATCCCATAATCAAAATCTAGCTAATTACATCCCCATTGTTTGCTCTAATCATGATAATCATTGTCAATATTAGATGAATCACATCCAATTAATCATGATTATAAAAGGCGTATATTAGTTAACTAGGTCAATTTTAATTGACTTAATTTGGTTCAATTAGTTACATCCTGTTACCATCCTACCCATAGATTAACCATAACCATTCCAGTGAGGCGGACGAGAGGCTCCCTGCAGGTGCCAGCGTGCAGGTTCCGAGCACTGCCTGGGAGACGACCACCAGGAACTCAATGGACGATGACTATGACTATGACTCACTAACTATAAATATGTGTTGATATATACACAATATATATATAATCATATATATATGTATATGTATAAAATATTTATATATATATATAGATAGATATAGATGTAGATGTAGATGTGGATGTATTACATCATCAGTCATGAACCTTTTTAGAACTGTCACGGGGCCAGGCCAATGAACGATTTGGGAATACAGAAATGGGCTATGGCACTCACTCCAGCGCAGGTCCTCCCAATACGGAAATAAATATCCCGCAACAAAAAAAGGTGGATCCGCCTGCATAATGGGGTACCCCCGTAAATCGCCGCGTATACGTACATATACATGTATATGCCACCGGGCCGAAAACCGTGCTCGTAAAACAGCACGTTTTTGCTAGCGTGTGTTCGGAGGTCATGAAGGGGTGGGGGGGGCATGTTAACATTCCTGGTGCTTCTTCCGCCACATGTTGCTGCGCTGCACAGATGTCTGGTAGTCTTGCAGCTTTGTATACATTGTCGAAATGGTCCGCAGTGCTGGAAGGACAATGGGTTGCTAGTGCATGTGTGTTCGGAGGTCATGAAGGGGTGGTGTGGGGGGGGCATGTTAACATTCCTTGTACTTCTTCCGCCACATGTTGCTACGCTGCACAGATGTCTGGTAGTCTTGCATCTTTGTATACATTGTTGAAATGGTCCGCAGTGCTTGAAGGTGGACACATGGGTTGCTACTAGCAGACGCCCTAAGTTACCCCATTTACCCATTAGTTACCCCAACCGCAAGGCACACCGAGTTACCCCAGGGCAGACAGTAGTTACCCCAGGTGTCAAATCCCAAAGGCACAGCGGCTCAGATGCATCATGTTTTGAAGTCGTTGCAAACTTTGAATCATGTTATTAGGTTGCATTTAGCTATGCCCGGAATCAGAATATGGGAAGGTGTGACCTGTCAACTTGGAGTCAAATCTCAATGGCACACCGCCAAAAG
>Ga0126342_10002400_pt1 | contig 29139 bp, 27 predicted proteins | sample Cyp1metagenome_FD_92528 | JGI IMG/M metagenome (GOLD analysis project Ga0126342, IMG submission 92528) | Coral microbial communities from Lord Howe Island, Old Settlement Bay, Australia - Cyphastrea 1 metagenome | ecosystem: Host-associated > Invertebrates > Cnidaria > Coral ... | reverse complement strand
TGAAACATGTCACACACAGGGAAACAGGTTGGGAAAACAGTGGGTCCAAAGAGACAGGTCTGGAGTACGATGGATTCATAGTATATGTACATTTTCTGAATTTGGGTAACTTGGAGCTAGAATGATTATAAATATAAATAACTATAATATATATTAATATATATTTATATAAGTATATATATATAAAAACTGTATATATATATACTAAATACCAGTCTTCATCTTCTGCCCCAAGGTCTGCGCTTTTCATCTTCAAAGCCTTGGGCTTCGCGAAACCCGATGACCTGAGTCTTACGGCCATCACACACGTGGACGTGTCCTGACAAGCACTGTCCGGGCTACGCCAGGAGTTTTCTGGGCTTTGGATGTGTTTAAATGGTTTGACATGTTTTAACCCATTTTGAAGACGATGTACTGGCATACATGTTTGGAGAACTATAGACTTATTTAAGTTTTTTTTTCCGCTGCCAGATGTTCCAGGAAGGTTGAATTAGGGAGGGCCCCAAACCGGCAATTGCGCAAAATTGCCATTCAGCCTGCTTTCAAGAGCTTGGTGAGGCAGACGGTTGCTGACAATTGATACCAGACATCCCCAGACCAACTATAAAGTTATAAAGGAAGTCGTCCATGTGCAAAAATGATTGGAAGTATCCGTCTTGTGCTCAGTGTCAGTAACTGCCCTCAATCTTATACTGCAATTTTTATTCCGTTCCTTAGCTGTATGACCTCTGAACGTGCCTTGGCAGTCCATCGACACGGAAAAACATGGAGCGCCCATGGATCCATGATGATCCATGGAATCTCGAGGCCATGAAGTGTCACTTGGTGGCGTTTCTGGGCCCGCGGGGCCTCACGCGCATGGCCTTGCGCTTTCAAGAGCCCAGCAGCGCCAATTGCGCCATGGACCTCACCTCTGCGTGCAACGCTTGCAACGTTCACCAGGATGTGCAGGCCATGAAGGACCGGAAAAACACGGGAAAAACAAAGAGCCGAAGCTGTTGGCCAAACAAAAACCCTCCGGAAATCAATGGAAACTCAGGGGAAATCAATGGAAATCATGTAAAATCTGCATCATATATCATTCTATTGATGGCAAAAGCCTGCCAAAAAAACATCTATTTATTTGGCCCTACCAGAATTGCCATGGGTGTGTAATTAACAGGAGACCGAATCAACTTGGGTAAGGATGAACTCTGCCACCTTCAAACTGACTTCGAAATCCCAAGGGAAGTCTACAATTTGGCAGGCGTGAGACGTTGCGGTTGTAGTACTGCCGGCACTAGGACCACATGGAGGCTGTTGAATTTGAGTTGGACACTGGACCTTGCTTCGTTGAGTATGCTGCCGAAAAGCGCGGCTATACCGTGACCGTAGGATATGTGGTTTGATCAGCCAGGCAAACCTGGTCCAATGCGTGGTCTCACCCGGATAGAGTTGGACAAAATGAAAGAAAAAAACCGGGAATTGCAAGTTGCTGAACCACATGCTGTTTGATTATGTCATATTATGTGTTCATTTTGTTGCGAAATGGGGGTACTTATTATATATTTATTTATATATATATATACTCCAATTATATATGTGTATGTGTATATATTATAATATTAGTTAATAATATATGCATGTCTGAGTTTGTGCATATTATGTCTGCCCCAATGAAGCGGGGCCGGGCCAGGCTTTGTGGCGTGGATCTGGCCAAGTTTTTGATGGGAAGACACGGTGGTTTCAAGCTTTAGTTAGGCTGGTGGAAAATCTCAAGTTCAATATTTGTATTGTATATAAATATATATATATAAGTATAAATGTATATATATATACAATAATTCTATAGTTATATAATAATAATGATGATGATAATATATGATAATAATAATAATTATATATATATATCTTCACGGATGCATGCCCAGCAAGTTTAAAGCCCTGGTGAAATGTAGTGGATCCACTGAAGAATTAAGAATCCGGTTGGGGGGGCACTTGGACAACATGATATCTATATATATATATTATATTATATATATATATAGATATAGAGATTTTATAGGATTGCTTGCAGTTCCATGGAGATTGAACTTATGACAAGCACCCAAGCATTTCGTATTTATTGATTAAGCCAAATTTTACTGGGTGAAACTTCGTATTTATGAACCACAAAGTTTTACTCATGCCTGGATCCACTTCTGACTTCTGTGAGCTTGGTCATGGCTCAAGCCTTGCAAGCACCTGGCAATGAAGAGAGCCTTGAGGCGTTGGACCATTAGTTTCTTCATTGCCAGTGCTTGCAAGGGTTGAACCCAACAATTTCCCAGATGGCATGCCTTGGCCGCCAAGGCCAAGGCATGCACCAATTTTAAACTAGCCATGTTGTGGAGGATTATCAACTTCCAATCTGGTTGGAAAAAAAAACAATCCTGCTAAACTATGAAAAACCATGTCTTCAAATATGATGTTTTGGGTTGATATTTTTGCGTGATCTAGGGCCCCCTAACTTCCAATCTGCATGCAAGTAAAGGTCAATCAATCCTGTAAAATCACGAAAAATTGTCCGCTGGAATTTGCGTGAAGTTTGCGTGAAGTATTTGCAATATGTGCCCCTAGAAATCTCAAGAAGTTGTACACGGAAAGTGCTTGCTCTAGGTGCCCAAAAGGTGTCCAATGTCCCAAGTGGATGTTATTAATTTGTTGACTCAAGCCAAATCAGCTCCATTTTGAAGGGATTTTGGAACCAAAAGCTACTGCAGCAATTTTATGGTAGCAAGTTCGTCTTCCCATGGTATCATCACACATTGTGTCATGAAGATGAGATGCAAGGTTTGAAATGTTGGGTCTTGCGGGAAGAGACGCCCGATGGACATCATGTCTTTGGCAAGGGCCAGGTCTCTTCGATGGAAGATCCGGAATCTTCAGTTAAACAGATGAGAAAAACAAAACATGCTGTTACTGGTAGGGGCAGGTCCGTGAAAACCCCTTAAAATCCCAAACATTGTATTTGCCTATTAAATTCAATTAATGTAAATACATGTAAATACTATATAAGTTTAACCAGATACTAAGTTAAAGTTCGACGTTGGAAATCCGGGGTGTATATATATATATGTGTGTGTATATATTACACATGAGTATACCTAAAAATGCGTGTATATCCATGAAATGGGATGGTCGTCTCCCTATTGGCTTTAATATACCCAACATTTTGCAGAACCTGTGAGTCAACCGCCAGGCAAACTCCTGAGCCGATTCGTCGAAGACCAGCTCTCCTGGCAAGCCCGGAGACACTCGGCCAACGCACTCGCCAAGCGGCCTCCAATGTTTTCAGCTGGAGGTATAGACATAGGTAGACTAGAGGTAGACTGCAGCTTTATCACGTGCTTGGAAAGATTTCTGAACTTCCATGGGTGGAATCCAAACCGTGCTAAATCCTTCTAAAAATAAACTGGCGCAACTGGTTGCAATTTTCTTGGGCCTTCATTGTGCTGAGTAGAAGATGATCAAGATGTCACAAGTCACGGGCAGCCAAGGCCTTCTGGCAAAGACGAGGTTCGAGGGCAGTTCCTGATAGCCTGATAACACTTTCAGAGCACAAGGTGTCAAATACCTCAATAGGAAATAATAGGAATATGTAATAAGAATATGTCGAAGTCTCATGCCCTTAGCTTGTGGCTCTTTCTTTGCTGCACTCATCGCGGAAGGACTTGGCTTCCAAAAGTCGCAAGAAACTCAGGCACGCAGCCGTTGCTCTGTTGGACATCTGACATTTTGTAGTACCGTGAAAGCTCATGCGTCCCATATCCTGGGGCAAATGATCAAGCAGTACTTTCAAACTCCTTAGAGAGGGTGCCGATGGGGGTCGCAGCCACAGCAGGCTACCGCCGTTTCCGGCTGCTGGCCCAGCACCGAGTGTCCTGAGTATGCTGCTGCTATTTTCATGGGCAATAGATGTATGGCCTACGGTGATGGTAGTCGTTGCTTAGGAAGTTAGGAAAGAATTTGATCCTTTCATACATTGATAATTATTGATCCTTTGAAGGCAGGGTCTCCTTGTTGCACAAAGGCACTGCTCTGAGAGACGTTGCCAACGTTGTCAGCTGAACTAGCGCTGCTGAGCCGCTGAGGGGTCCGAAAAGAGACCATCTCTTCCTATAGGATTTGCGGTCCTTGTCACTGAAAAACTATGGGCTCAAGAGCTAAAATGGGAGTGCCAATGATCATATTCGGACCTCCATTTCCTGTTGTGTTGTGTTTTTTTTTAGGCCTGGGGTTGTTTAGCGAGCAGTTGCAGGTGCTGTGCTCTCTGGGATTTGGTGTTCAGCATCAGAGCGGCTGCCCGGCAGCCGCCCGTTCCAGATGCAACTGCCGCTAATTTGTTTGATGTTGCCCTGGCTGCACTCCAACCAGCAGAACTGGCAATCCTTGGCTGGTTGGGCAGCCATTGAAGCAATAGCCGCTAGCCACGCATTCTTGAGCTGTTGCAGATGTCTGGGGAAAAAGTCAGGACAACACTTGACTTTGCGCCTGGCTCATGTTTAATGTATGACTGGGGGCCAATGGGGTAAATTGCCCCATTGGCAGACATGTGTTTTTTCTCTTTAAGCTCGGAGTACGATATGCGGGGCGCTGGGACCAGTGGCCTAAGGACCTGGAACACCTGGAACATGTGAAGATGAAATCAGCAACAGCATCTTTCATTCTTTATGGATCTTTATGGGACTTAAACTTGGTTGGCCATGTTCCAAACCCATGGCAAGCCGCTTTGACACGCTGAATCTGGCTGTTGCTTTGCCCATGGAGCGATCAGTGGGTCGATTCGGATGTGTCATCTTTGGCTGCACAAGCTGCGGAAACAAAATGCGTCATTGCTGGGCCATAGCTGCAACAAGTCTTCCTCACCACCTGCAACTCCTGTACACGTGGGGCTGCTGTTTTTGGAGCTCGTCGTATAAAGATCGATGTATAAAGCATAATCAATAATCCGAGAAGTGTCTACAACTGCGGTACTGTACCCCTAAATCCACTGGGTATCACTGGGTTATCATGATTTTCCCACGGTTTCAGTCTTAAAACTTCAAATCGATCGATCATATTTTCCTAGATTTTCCCATTGAGATGGCCATAAATCCTGGCATTTTTGGCTCTGCCAACGCGCTGCAACTGGTGCAACATTCAAAGCCTGTCAAGTCAACTGGTGCTGATGTGGGCCGACTCAACAAATCCCCGAGCAGAACCAGGAGCCTACATCAAACATACATAAACAATCATAATCATACTATATCTCTCACTCACACATCATATTATAATATATTATATATCCACAGCAATTGCGCATTTGCATTGTATATTTTGAAGAACATGTGACGATGTGTATGTGACTATATTTAGAATACACATAGAAAGAGAGAGAAAGAGAGAGAGAGAGAACATCCATAACATTCCATAATATAAAAGGTAACTGTACATGGTATCTTAATTGCAGAAACAACTTATTTTATTTTCTCAACTTGGTTTGCATACTGGTACGCCTCAAAATTAAATCTGGTCGTCAGAATGCGGCAAAGCCAATCACGGTCAACAAAGCCATGATCAGTCCCATTGGCACATCCCTTAGACTCAGACATGTTTCACGTTGTCAGTCTATCATTGTCGGTGTTTGTTGCATCACCATGCTGTACCAAATGTGTCGCAGAGGCTTGCTTTGGCGCTTCCTTTTGCGTCCCCTGGGGCGTTCGGCTTGAAGAGACGGGTGAGGGGTGTGGTGGCGAATCATGGCTGACCACACAGTGACTTCGCGCAATCTGTGCAGTTCATTCCTGAGGCCTGCGACTGAGATTCATTCTTTGGTACCGACGCTTGCGTGTTTGGCTTAGTCACGCCTTCGCCGCTCAGCTATTTCAAGTTATGTGCAAATTGGTACATCGTGGTGCTTACAATGAGCATCAAGCCAAGCATTTAATGTGTATACCAAGGTCATTCTGAACATCAAGTGCTACATGCAGTAGCCACTGAACTGAAGCATAGCTGTATGTTTTTTGCCACTTAACAGTGCCCCAGCGCCCTCAACAATCACAGTTTCATCTCAGGAGCACAGCAGAGTCCTAATCCGCCCAGTGGATCAGGTCGGAAGGCAATGCCATTGGAAGTGGCCCAGATGCTCAGGAAACGTGGGAGAAGTGCAACAGATATACCGTTTGGTGATCAAACGTAGCTCATCGTTTAGCAAAAATCCACCATTTCCAGATCATTTCCGAACGGGAAACCCATTTTTCCATAGCCATAGCTGTGAGCTTAATTTTTGACGCCTGGCAACGATGTTCGGCTCCTAGAGGGATTGCGCATAGTGGTGCAATGTTTTGGCAGATGGCAGAGAAACAGCTGTGATACATGTGATCTAGCCATCTCCTCAACTTTCCATAGAACATAGCACAAGCATTGACGTAGTGCATGTTGGCCCAGCTGCAAGTTGTCAATGTTTGGAGAATTGTCAGCCATGGATGGCCAAATCCTCACCGCTAGCTCCGCGTTTGTTGGCGGTGGCCAATGCAGCCCTTGCAGCAGGTAAGGGGGAAGAAAGATCAAAGTTATTGAATGCTGGAAGATGTTGGAAGTGTTCAGGGCAGCAGGTCAATCAAAGCCATTGCCGCAAGATTCTGCAAGCAATGTGATCGTTTTTGAAATTTGATTCATGGTTTGCAGTGGTGCCTAGATTGCAACCACCTTTTCGTTTCACAATGCTATAGAAACACGCAAAGATACTGCATTCTTAGGATTTGACTAGGCAAAAATTGAAAGCGATGGGGGGAGAGAGAGAGAGAGGAACGATAAAACATACGACGCATCTCATATTCATCCAATGATTCTGTTCAGATGCTGATGGATTCTTGGGGTCAGAGCATTGCGAGTTTGGTCAGGTCCGCAACTATGCATAGCAGACATTGGATGCTATGTGGGCAATTTGGCGGTGCATCTTGTGCAACAAGGTGGGGGAGGCTTTCCTAGTCATGCAATGGCATATACTGTGTGATGAGGGCAGGCTATTTTGAGGCTGAAACAAAGGGATCCTGGTAGCAGCTGAGATATGATTGCAGTGGTCGGGTGGAAGGGTTATCTCCAGTGAGGAATTGCATTGTCTGTTGTTACTGGATGTTACTGGAGGCAACTTAGACATGTAAGCAGCAGCCAGTGGCACCCTTCCAATCCCTTCCCATCAGTGGCGGCATTTTCCCAAGCAGTCCGTTCTATCGTACCTCAGTGATCCATGTGTCATGAAAGTGCATGAAGTGATGTAACATATGTAACCCCTGTGGCCCGACAAAAATGATCCGTGATGGCGGGGGGCAGGAGCTCGGGTCGTTGCCATTGATGTCGCACCTGGCCCTTTGGAGCTTGCCCGCCAGAAAGCGCAAGATGTGCTGTCCACGGAAGGACAGAGCCGTACCTCAGAGGCATGAAATGAGAGTCAAGTGCATCATGGCACAGAAGAAGGGTTAAGTTTGAACCATATTGAGGTGGTATGTTGAACTCACTTTGGTTGATGTTGCTGAGATGGGTTGAACCTGGCATAAAGGTATGGCATTCATTTGTGTTACTAACGCGGAAACTGAATAGAGTTTGGATCCAATCTTGCAATTCACCACCTAAAGGCCTCGAATTCCGCCTGGGCGACGGCTTTGCAGCTTTGAAGGTGGAGGACGATGTGGGGGTAGCGTGTCTTGCTGGTTTGCCCGCAGGCCGACCGTCAAGATTCAGCTACTCAGACCATCTCAAACAAGTGCCTTCTGAGTTTTTTTTGGTGTTGGGAGATTTGCAACATGTGCCATTTGCATTATGTTTGCAATTGTTTGCATCAGCTTTCTTTCCATTCTTATCACAGTAGATTTTAAGACGCGTGGTTGACAAAGTCCATGCTGCTGCTATTCTTGGGTCCGGATGGTCCCAGGTCTTTTGCTGCAGCTTTTGAACTCGACCCCTCCAAGTGTTACACGCTTGGTGCTGCAGCCTACGTGCCCCACTGCTCCAGAGGCAGCACGCCAGAACAGAGCTGCACGAGTTGAACATTGCAGTCGCCATTGGGGCTTCCCAAAATGGGGGACCCCGAAATCATCCAAAATTGTCATTTTCAACAGGGAAACCGGTGGTTTTGGGGCATCGATAAGATCATCGATATTTTGGGACACACCCAATTTGTGCAGACAGACAGCATGTGCCGTGTGCCACATACGTGGAAACTGAATTCAATGAAGCAGGTCTGTTGTGAGGCATTCTTGTGTTTTTGAGGAAAATGGAACGAGGAAGATACAGCAAGAGCATTCATTCCTATACGGAAGTGCCCAGAGAAGTGACCAGAAGCTTTACCCTCTGGTGAACTAACATAGCAATGGAAAATCACAATTTTTAATGGGAAAATCCACTATAAATGGCCATTTTCAATTGCTATGTTAGTTCACCAGAGGGTAATTCCTCAATTGTTCTTGTGAATCATTCCGCAGAGGCTATGGCGGCACTGCGCTGCTGGCTCCATGATAGTGCTTGGCAACTCACAGAGCACATCAGCCTTGAACGAGGTTTCTGCACTTGATGAGAAATGAAGGGGTTGTATTTGGCCATATTCGGCCCGTAACGATCCAATCATGCTACCAGGAGCTGCACACACTACACAGACATCTCGCAAATCCTTATAAATCCTTTCCAACAATCATGGGAAACTGTGTGAAATGCTTGATGATCTTGATGCCAAATGGAGTCTTTATATATCTTTATTCACAGTCCATACGGTTGAATATCCTGAGGTGGGGCTTGCATCACCCTAGTGGCAGATGCCTTGGAGGATCAGCAAGGGAATGTTCATCATTCTGGTGGCTTGATTCAAGACATGTCAAGACTAACAGAGTGGATCAGAGTGGATCAGAGTGGATGGATGAGAGACATACAGCATGTGTTTCATGATGTTTCATGTGTTTCTGACCTTCAGGCTACGATGTTCGAACACTTTCTGCGGAACATGGAACCCCCGATGGTACATGATTTACCTACTGAAACTAGCAAGGGATTTCCTGCTGCCATTGCCATGTCCATGTGATTTTGTCTCTACCTATGCGCTCTTGAGGTGAATGCACTGCAGTGGCACAGCACCGGGCACAGCTGTTGCCAATGACTCTGCGGGAGCGGGTTTTCCAACAGCTGCTCCAAGGTGTTGAGGCGCTGAACTCCGCTGCAGAAGCCAATTGTTGCCGGGATGATCTTACAAATGAGTCAAAACATGTCAAAACCCTGCTTCCTGATTGATTGAGTAGGTACAGTGGGTATGAAATCCGCGTTGATATATCAATCAAGATCAATTAAGCCACTTGTCAAAGGGAACCCCAAAAAAGGGGATACTAGGGGCCTTGATGAGCATGAGTGCTGTTGACTGACTAGCTGTGATGGTTGACAAAGTGTGGGGAAAAACTCGCCCTTATACCATCATTCTCAATCTGATAGATCATCCAAAGTAACCCCATGTGTGCTAAAGCGGCTTGCGCATGGTGACACTCAAGCCCTTTGTTTGATTTTGGTGCCAATGATTGAAGGAAGGAGGTCCTAATGTTTCAAGCTGCTTCAAGCTCAGTGCACAGAAGATGCCCACGGAACCCCCCTATTTGGTGCTTGCAGCCAGGATGATGAAACGAATGCTTACATCGAGCTGTTGCATGAGAAGCTTGAATCAATGCATCCCGATAGCCCACTCTTGTTGAAGCAGGTTGAAGCTGCATAGCAGGGCAAATTACGCACATTCTCCATGTTGAAAAATCCAAGCTACTCCACCCAACAAGATCAAGCAAGGTCGCCCCTGGTCGCATTTGTTCTGATTCTTGGTCTTCAGCCATGACTTTACTAATAGCCACCATGTTGCGCTTTGTGATGGACCTATGCTGGTTGTTTCTCGATCATTTCACACTGCCTCACAATGAGGTATTCCGGTCGACTATGTACATGTGATAAGAGGTGGATGATGGAAGCAGCTTGGGCAGGATGGTCCCTCATGATAATACATGATAATACATGATAATAGTTCTGCTGTTGGGTTTTTCTTTCGATGACCTCCCACGATATCCCATGCGAATGTCCAAGCTGGCGTTATTTGAAATGACAGTCACTGAATCTGAAGCGGTATGCTTGACATGGATCAGTTGAGAATCGAGAACTTGAAGCAATGACTGCCAGAACCGAGGTAGTGGAAGAAGAGCTTTCGCTTGTGAAAGCCCTTCAGAGTCGTTTTGCGTCGCCTGGGTGACTCATGCTAATCATTCTGGATGTCACGCAGCCGTATTTTCCAACCTAGCTTGCGCGGAAGGTGGAGGTTGCCTCTGTAGTGGTCATCAATGCAAAGGCTGAGGAAAAGACCATCAACGCTCATTAAGCAAGATGCAGCATGATGATCATGATGGCGCATCACTTTGTGACATGTTTTGACCACATCGCAGTGCGTGGCGCACCATCGCGGGCCTTGATCATGTTTGACACCAAGATCTTCGAGAGAGCGTGGAGATGCCGGCGGTGATGTGGTATGGCCATAGACCAACGTGTCCACAACGATCCAGTGACAAATGGAAAACAGGAGCTGTGGCGGATGGGGCATGACTCCTACCTTTAGGGCCAAGGAGGTTTCTGAAGGCCATGGAAACATCGACTTGTGGATCACAGCTGGGAAAATCAATTTTTCATTGGCAAGTTATGATTACTTTGGCCACTAAGGTACCCATCGCCACCCCCCAGGCAACAGGACTGCGTGCGTGTGTTCCTCAGTGGTGAAGCTGGTAAGAAGTGCCCTACTGCCCTGCCCTTCATATTTGCAGGTTGTGTATGCATTTCAGCCTGGGCCTTGCAGTTTTCACTGCTTGGGTGCTTTTACAACTGCATGTTGCACGTGTTTTGATCGTTGTTCCTCCTGTTGCGGCGTTGCCTGTGGGCTGAGGATACTCATTTGCACCACCATGACCTCTGGCTACCACCTGGTGATGTTAAAAGCTCAAACTGCGCTGAGCAGCACCGAGATAGGACTTGAACATACTTTAACGAGCTGCTATTGCAGGAGCCAGTGCAACAAGTAACAAGAGCGGCATATTTTGAGACGTTTGTGAATTGCACTCCGCAAAGGGGTCTCAAATCCAAACACATGCAGTCACTTGTGTTGACAATGTATCCTTTTTCCAACAGGTGAATTGGTTTCCCCTTTGCTGCACTGAGATTTTGATTCACTGTGGTGATGTGCTGCTTGAGAGCCGGGGCCTACAGGCACAAGCAGGAAAACACACAATTCACAACTGATAGAGACGTTCTTTGGCCCCACTGGCCAGGGCTGTGAGTTAAGTTTCTGATAGTTTCTGGGTGCAGGCGACAGACCTGGATGAACTGAGAAGGTTTCACAGCTGGATTGCGCAGCAGCCGCGGGGACTCCAAGACTCACAGGATGAGGGGAAAGCTCCCGTGGCCGTGGGGCGGGGAAGCTCCAGTTCCTCTGGTTCCTCTGACCAAGGGCTACAGAGACGTAATGTCAGTTTATGTCACACCAGTTTTATGTATTACAAGTATGTTTCTGCCCTGACTGCATGCACCTCGTATATTGAGACAAATTTGCATTGGAGGGTGTAGAGTGCTGGAACCTTCTTCCCCCCAAGGCACAAACACAAGCTGCTGGTGGCCGGAAACCACGTTGGGTGTCCTGGATCGTTTGGTCTCAGAGCTTTAATGACAAGGGCCTCAGGCTGGAAATGGCCTGAGAAAACATGAGAAAACATCATAAAGTTGCCACGATCAATTTGATGTTTTTTCAGACTGGATATTGCAGGATGGCGCCTTGCAAGAGCTCAAAGCGGATGGTGTCCGGCAGATTTTGCCAAAGTGCACGTACTTGCAGGAGATCGAAGTATTCGGAAGTGCTTCCGTTGTACTTGTATATACTGCAGATACGATTGGCGTTTACGGAAATAGATCCTAGAGCCCTAGAGTTCATATTCTATAGATATATATTTTTTTCTAGATGATCATAGATTCATAGCATGCCACTGATAGTCTTCCCGCTTCCTTAGTGCACCTCCTGGAAGGATTTGTCCACTTTATTCACGCAGGACGAATCCATCGAATTGGAGGGCCCCGACCTCAAGGGTTTGATGGATTCTGATTCACCTATAACATCGTGTCACCCATATGATTTTTTGTTCACTGAACTTCTGTGATTTGGCAGCATTTGAGCCACCTTGGGGGCAAATGATTGTATAGAACTATACCATTTATGGATGGCAGTGATGGTACTAGATCAATTTGATGTCCATTCCCATTATCTGAATTTCAGATCGCAGACTCGTTGAAGAGGGATCGATGGGTCCAGTTTCAAATGCTGCACATCTGGCAGGTTTGAAGATTCATGCTTCGCTGGCAGCCCAGATCATCCGGGATGGCGTTGTCAGCTGGTGAACTAAGGATGCCAATAAAAATTGGTGAACGTGTCGCAGCTAGTAGCAACATCATAGGATAAAAGATGATAAAAGCAATATAATTGTTTATGGGTAAATTGGGTATTAAGGTATTCAGATGTATTCATCGTCGCAGGCGCGTCATTTGCAATCTAAAGACCGACGTTCCCACCCTATTTGTTGGGCGTTGGAAGCGTAATACTAGAGTTTGTGATCAGTTTGTGCTACCTGCCTTCTCGGAATTGGGCATTGCAAGAAAATGGCACTTGGCACATGTTGGCACCATGATCAATTGATTGATGGATATTGATTGGAGGGGACATTTACGGGAAGCCATGTTTCTTACTCCCCAGCACCGCAAGTATTGAGCATAGAGGGGACATGACGAACCATCCAGGCCGCTGTCGACTGGGCAAAGTCCCAACTCTGCGTTTCAGATCCTCGGTTGGCACAAGCTGTCCATGGTTCCACGGTATGTCAACAACAATTCGAGAAAAGGGCACTCACGAGTATTATTAATTAACAAGTGGCATTTTTGGGATACACTACAGAAATGGATGACATCAACTGTTTGTACTAGATTTGGTCCCACTTTGAAAGTGGGATTGGGTTTGGCGAGCCGATGCTTCGAGACACAGCTTTCGTATGCCATACCGTGGCTCTGATGTGTTCGAATTTTCTGGCAGACTGCACCCAAGGAGTCAAAGCGGATATGATGAGCATGCTGCCTGTCAAGCGATCTCACCAGGCTTGCTGGCCGATATGCACACATCATGATGGTTTTTTTGGGCGGAAAAGTGATTTTTCTCACAGGTGGCCGTACAAAATTGAAGAGGATGTTGCTGGAGCATTGGGGCAGCTTAGGTTCGACGTGATAAGCAAACAATACAACAAAAGAACTGCTCTACTACAAGCACTGCGCGCTAATCCAACTACTTATGATTAATCATACTTGTATATATGTATCACAACTATATCAGCTATGTTGGTTATAAAGTTTTACCTATTGTTTTCTTATTATATATTATATTATATACGTTTGAAAGTTTCAGCCACAGTTGTATGATTTATGTTAGCAATAAGTAGTGATTTATTGCCATCTAAAATGATGCGGGTAATGCACAGTCATAATATATGTATAATTTAATATAATATATATTTCAATAAATTTACAGTATCAGTTACATCATTATCATGGCAATGCTACAGCCTTTGCCTTTGGGGGACAGGTCTTGACCTGCTGATCACCCATGGTCCTGCAGGGCATGGCGCTTTGGGCCGTGCCAGCCCCCTGTTGGCGGAGCGCAGAGTGGGGTCTTCCCTTGGGCTTCAAGGGGATTTCCGGGAAGAAAACGTGACAGGAGAAAATCCCTTTTGAATGTCGGATTTTCCTTTGCCACGGTGAATGGACGCAGGGCATTATGATGCTATTGACAAAGATTAACACGGATAATATAATGGGATATATCCAATGGTCCAATGCCACCTTGATTGCTACAATGTACAATGTTTGGGTTTGTCGTCTGTCCATTTTTATGGTGTATACCATGGTATTAACCCTTGAAATTACAATTCTGATAGGGAAAATGATCGTAAACCACTGGATTTTATGGGTGCCCTATTCAGGCAAAGGAGCAACGGATAGCAGCATTACCTTGCCACGCTGCTTATGGATTGTAGATGCCCCTTTTGATTGACGAATGTCACAACCCAAAGGCATGAACCACACCCCCCTTTACCAAACGAATTGCCAGTTTGAGGTCCATGATCATCGATTGAGTTGAATAATAACAACTTTGTGGATGGTATATCAAATGTTGAGTCCGTACGTGGATAGTATTGAATCTACTACATTGACATTTGATTGGCACTTCGCTGTTGGGCTATTGGCCATAAAATGAGAACATCGACTAGCCAGCCATGAGATTCTTCCATCCCAAGAGGAGTCTCTGCAAAGGTGACCCTCCAAACATTCTTGGGGGGATTACCCATTTGGGAAGGAAGGTTGAATCCCAATTATCAATCAGAACCATCAATATTTTGTGGGTGCTAGAAGGAAACATCATCTTAAGTATCTTAGGATACACCAATAAATCACATTAAATCAAATCATATCATCATATCCCATGATATCAAACCATTTTGGGGTGGTTTATGGTGGTGTCATGTCACCATTTTGGACGCAGAATCGACGCAGGAGCACATCGCAGCTGTTGTGCCCCGGGTGCACGTTTATGGCCACTACCACCTCGGCAGATACGCCCAGGGATGCGCTGGAGAAGGTGGATGACTTTGGAATGGTTTGGATAATGGATTTTAATGTTGGATGCTGATTAGTGTTGGGCCCCCCCCTCCGAACAATTTTCGGATCCACTTTAGAATTATTTAAGTACCAGGTACTGAATAAAATTGGATCAATTGATTTCAATTGATTTTCAATTGATTTCAATTGATTTTCAATTGATTTCAATTGATTTTAATTTACTTTCAATTTACTTTCCAATTGATTTTCAATTGATTTCAATTTACTTTCAATTGATTTCAATTGATGTTCAATTGATTTCAATTTATTTTCAATTGATTTCAATTTATTCTAATTTACTTTCAACTGATTTCAACTTACTTTCAATTGATTTCAATTTACTTTCAATTTACTTTCAACTGATTTCAATTGATTTCAATTTACTTTCAATTGACTCCTGATTTTAATTGATTTCAATTTACTTTCAATTGATTTCACTTGATTTTCAATTGATTTAAACTTACTTTCAATTGACATCCCATAGTAATCCCATAGTAATCCCATCGACATATCATAGACATATCATGGAAATCCAATAGGAATTCCACAGAAATGCCATAGAAAGATCATAGAAATAACATGGAAATGGCATAGGAACCACAAAGAAACCCCACAAGAATCCCATAGAATTCCCTCAAAAATCCCATAGTAATCCCATAGAAATATTATGGAAACATCGTGGAACTCCCATAGGGATGCCATAGGAATCCCATAGTAATCCCAAAGAGATCCCATACAAACATCATAGAAATACCATAGAAATCCCATAGGAACCCAATGGAAATCCTATAAGAATACCATAGAATTCCCATAGCATCCCTTCAGAAATCCCATAGAAATCCTCTAGAAATATCATAGAAATACCATAGAAATCAGTTTTAATTCCCATAGTAATCTCATAGAAATATCATAGGAATCCAATAGAAATATCATGGACATCCCAAAGAAATACCATAGAAATACCACAGAACCCCCATAGGAGTTTGTTCATTGGGTTTTAATAAGGCATCATATATTTGGTGAAATTGGACATTTCTGAAAATTCTATATGAATTTAACTAAGAAAGTAAAAGAACAAACTTTGGCAACGGAAAGGGTAAAAGGAATGTTTGAAAATTTGTCACCTCAGGCAACAGCTGGACACAATAGAGGACCACCACAACAAACATACTCTTGAAGATCAATGCTGCCCATGGGCTACCTCCTTGAAAAATTGTTTGGGTGCTGGTTTTTCATTGGGTTTTAATGAGGCATCCTATATATTGCTGATGGGTCACAACCTTAAAAACATGTTTCCTCAGACAACAGCTGGACACAATAGAGGACCACCACAGCCAGCAAATATTCATAAATATTCATCAGTTAATTAAACCAATGAATTAATTAACTAATTTCAAGCATGTTCACAACATGAGAAAAAATAACATGTTTAAACACATTGGAAAATTCTGGGGAAAAAACGGATTATTTGTCAACAAAACTTGAAAAAATATCAGAAAACACTTGACACTATAGTGGACCACCCCAACAATTCCACAGATCCAGAATTATGTTGGGAAACTTGTCACAATAGTGCATCCTCGTACTAATCGGCGTACTACATTAATGGGGATAGTTAAGGATGTTATAATGGTGTTTCTTGTCCTTTTGGCTGGCTAGGAGTTGTTGGGAGATTTGTTTTGGGATGTTGGGCACTTTGGATATTGGCATTAAAACCATCTTTGCTTTCCAAGGCCATGGTATCAGACAGGAAGAGGCGAGTCCATGTTTGAACGGGCCGAACGAGCTACTGTACGTGAGCCAGTCTCAAACACCCCTCTGGAAATGTGGATAGAAATCAATGCCAGCAAAATTCGTGCTGTGACGAAATCTGCATGTATATAATGCATTATATATGAATTTATACAATTATTTATTATGGTTTGCCATCGGTCAGGCACTTACAGGCATGCTTAATGCCAAACTTCCTGCAGGTGCTTTTTGTCAATGCGTCGTGCCCTTAGTGCCAAGCGAGCAAAATTAGTGCTGGAGTTCGCATCTTGGACCTCCCCTTAACAGGAGTTTGCCCCAGGTGCAAGGAAGAAGTTCCACGCATTAATTCATCAAAGTGTTGATGTATGTTGATGTACTTGAATTCCGAGTTGAAGAGATGTCAATGGGCCTCGCGCACTTGTTGGCGGGTTTGGCGAGGTCATCGGCTGACGCGCTCTTTGCAATGACTCATCCTGCTATTGTTTTAGACATCCAACCACAGTGTGCAGCAGCAAAAAAAGACCGCAGGCATATGCCGAGGTGATGGAGAGAGAGATATGCCGAGATCAATTCGAAGGTGATAAATTCAAAATTCGAAGAGCACGAACTTGAAATTTCGCCAATCTAAGGAACAGTGGTTCAGGCAAAAGGTCAACCAGATCGTCGTTATTTGGGGTTTTCTTGATTTGTGTACTCATTGACAATGACTAGCACTCAGCCTGGCTCTCACGGGTGCTGTGGCACACGGTTTCATGCTTCAGATCATTCAACTGCCTTTTGTGCGCCCCTTTGTTTTTCTATGAATGGCGTGGCAACATGTGCGCTTTTCTTCACAAGACCTGCTTCCAGCAAGCATGGAACCTCAAGGACTTGCCATTAACGGGCCAATCTACCCCGCCCAATCTGTGCATTTTTTGGGGCTAGCTGCTAGCTGCGGCAGAAACTAGTCTAGTGAGTGCCTTCATTGATAGGGCGCAAGAGTCCTCACATCCAATCAGCATGCTTTGCCCTTGATGCTTTGGCGGCTGGCCATCCTTTCTGCAGCGAAGCTTGGACACCTTGGGGATCCTTGGGGTTTCCTTTTCGGTGTGTTGCAAGGAGACATGACATTTACCCTGAGGACGGATCCAAGATGACCACACCTCGTATTTTTCTTTATGTTTTGATCATTTTTGATCCAGAATCCAGACTGAGGATCGCAGATGTGGGTGCTGCGGCCAAGTACCTCTACCTGATCCTGAACTTTCCACACCGAATCATCCGAATGGACATGGATGGCCAGAATCAGGCTGGGGGGAAACATCTTCTGCAGCAAGTGGTTTGGTCATTTGATAATCAATATAATTAATTCCATTTGCCCAAAGTCGTGCGTGCATGGATAGATGTGGATGATGTGGATGGATAATGGATATGGTTAGACATATCACGTCATGACTGTCATGATATAGATTTAATATTATACTATGAATTAGATACATATATCATATATATGTTGGTGAATGAGGGGATTGGACGATGGAGCCCTTTGCAGGAAGGATAAAAGTCCGTGATTACTTTGGAAAGGAAACATTGGTTTCATCTGCGGCTTTCTCCACCCTGTTTGACGAGGTGGTGCTGTTGGACGGCTTGGGCCACCCGCACGGAATAGCAGTGGATGACCTCCACAAGAAGCTGTGCGCCAGATTGCGCCAGTGGAGTTGAGCTCGGTAAAGTCATTCTTTGCTGCCAACGCAGGTACTTCGGGGTTTCGGATGACAAGTCCGACAGACTCATGCGATCCGATTTGACGGGTCGCAACTTGGAGGAGCTTGAGACCTTGACAACCCGCATCAAAGGATCATAAAGGATCTTTTCTCCCTTCCCTGCACCTCTCAATCAAGTAGCCTTAATTAGGTAGAAGAACTATGAACAGATAAACCACATAAACCCCATTAAACCCCAGTTTTACAATGCTGCCTGCTGCTTTGAAAATCTTTGAAACTTGTTGTGTTCTGAAGGAGCTGGTGGAGGATGTTCACCTCGGTGGTGTCGCAGTTGATGCTGTGAATCAACACATCTACTGGACCGCTGCTTGGGCAGATGGTGCACCCGGAACCTATCGGAACCTGGTGGATCTATGTGGATCTGGCGGTAGTGAAAATTATATAGTTAAAGTTAAAGCCTGTTAAAACAAATTTGCATCTATGGATTATACGTTTCGTAGGGGGGCAGTACTGAAGATGCGATGATCCTGGTGATGACTGGCATTGCGGGTGGGAGACAAAGACCAAGATATGTGTCACACCAAGATATGACAGTTGCATTGTTGGCTTTCCACCATTTTCCCATTGATATATGAGCCAGTATGAGCTCATAGATTCGCGTAGCAGACTCCGTGATGTGCACGTTTTCACACATGCCATGTGGCCTCCTTAGGAGTTGAGCGAGGGACGAGTCCAGCGCTCGAAGTTGGACGGTTCAGAGGTTGAGACACTGGTGACTGACTTGCAAGACCCAGGCAATTGGGAGGGGACAATCGGGATGCAATCGGGCAATCGCAAAACGGTGCCAGAGTTGGTTGGATGTCCCTTGTTCCATGGTTTCGGGGGCCACATGCAGCCGCTATGCTACGGTTTGGGTGAACTTTTTCGCATCGGTTTTGAGAAATCGGCACCTGACACAGCACATGGATCGCGCGGGATGCAGGTGGCCTGGACTTGGATGTCGCCGATGCTTGGCCAAAAGCAAAAGCCAGTGAGATCTTTGGCTAATCCCCTGCAATTTACTTGGGGAAGTGCCATTTTATAGTACGATTTTATGGGATGACCTTGGATTTATATATATATAATATTATATATATATAATTTATCATGATTTATCATGATTTATCGCTGTACTTCTCCGGGGTTTTGATGTTTTCAAGCAATGAAAACTGCAGCGGCGGCCGAGGCAGGGCGGCTCTACTGGTGCGACCAAGATGGTTGGGATGCGGACTCCAAGGGCAGGACACCAAGCTTGACCCACTCACTGCGTGTTTGGGTGATGTTTGGTGGCTAGGTATGCTAGGTGATGTACAAATGTGTATTAATATGTATATATATATGTGTATATATATATATATGTGTAGTGACTAGTAGAAATTATGTTTCCAAAGAGTTTTGCCATACGGGTCCAAGCTGTCATGGAGGCGTGCACCATCACCTGCACGCAGTACAAACTGTGCAAGTCTAGCTTTGTGTGAAGGGAGGCCGACGTTCTGCCATGTCGATGACTTCTTCTTTTCATCAAGTTAAAAACGAATCTGCGCAAGGATTCAAACGTCTTTGCTCAATGGCTCTGGCTTATCGGTGCTCCATGAAGCGAGACTTGCTTTGCAACTGCGGCATGTCCTTCCCCACTTTTATTGAAGAATCCACGTTCGATCATTTTGACGAGTGCTCCATCAGAAGTGTGAATGCACACATGATACACATGACTGATCATTAGAACATTGAGAATCTCCACGCGAGTTGCCCACCATTTTTTTAGATCTGCTGAAATTGTCCCTGGTGGCTTCCGGCTTGGGTTGCGAGACATGGTCGCCCAAGGCGATTTCCAATGGATCTAGCCTTGGATGCTGCCAATCAAAAACTGCAGCTTGGCGATTAGACCAGCTTTGGGTCTTGAAAATTCAAAAGAGGTAGTGATGATAGGTATAGTGTTTTTTCTTCTAATCTAATCTACTAATCTAATGCCTTGAAGAAGGAATTCCACCACATCCAACAAGACTCTTTGGACGCTTCATGGCCATGATGTGGTTCCAAAAGTTGTTCCAAAGCCCCAAGGGCGTAGCTCTGCCAATTGCGAGGTACTGGACGGATGCGGGGACCTTTGAACTTACTCGCTGTAATTTGGATGGTACGGAGGTCGAGGTGATTCAAAATAAATCGGCCAGCCCCTCAGTCCGGATATGTCCAGCTGGCGAAGGTGGTAGTAGTCATCGTGACTGCTTTGGGAACTGCGGGTGAGTCAAACAACCGGTGATCTTCCATGACTCCCACATTGTCCACATGTATTTGGATATATTTGGATGTTGTTGGCCGGATGGACACACACACACACAGGCTATAGTTTTGACCCAGAGACATTTTGCGTGTTTGTGAAAGTTAGATCTTGTATGAAATTGTCCATGCGAAGCTACCAGGAAGCTGTGAACCAGTCTGCCAAAAAAGGGAGATGCCCTGCTGCACTCAGACATACCCAGACTAAAGGGAACATGTTGCTGATGTGGGTTTGTCTGAAAATTAGCTATACGACTCATTTCATTTATAGCAACTTTAATTGGGAAAATCATGATGATCCAGTGGTTTCAAGGGCACCCTATGGTGACAAAGCCATGTTGGTTTTGAATGGTGATGGGAGTCTTGTGATCTCTTGGTGTCACAGCTGGTGAGCGAGGACACATCACTGGCTTGCTGGACCCCCATGGCATCCTGCTTGACCACAGAGGCTGAGCATGACCCATACAGTGGATGTCCTACTTGAGCAGTGGATTTGTGGCCTTTGCTTTCTCTTCCTGGTTGCGATGTAGTTGTGTAGTGTTGGAGATGATGATCTTCTATTTGTCGTCCTACTTGTCGCTGTTGCTGCTCACAGGAAAAATCTATTTCACTTTGCTTGGCACCGCATACAGCACCAAGATTGGTGGGCCATCAATATCTCGCAATGGCAAGTTGCAGCGATGCAACCTGGATGGCAGCACCACTGCTGCATTGATTTGGGGAGACTCTGATAGGCCATCCAGCGGGCCATCCACTTGATTGAACAGTTGTCATATTTTTAGGTGGACCCAAGTCCGGCTAGATGTCATGTGATGGAGTGGAGCCTGAACGATGGTGGTGTTGCATGATATGAGCATGTCTTACAGTAGATTTGATAATTTTGATACCTTCTGGCCCTATGGCAACTTGGAAATCCAACCTTCAGAGCCAAATCTGAGGGAATCCAACTGGATTTGCTAAGGTGAGTTGGAGACACTCGCGGAGTTTGGTTCCACGCAGCCTGTATCCCTTGCACTTAGCGCTGTTGATGCCGAAATTGGCATGGACGGTGAACTTTGATCCTGGGAAAAGGTGCCTGTGCGGTGGGTTGCAGCTGGCGGATGGTGAAATGTCGTGCATGGTATCAGATTTGGGCGGTAGAAACTCCAAAGCTGTACGCTGACAGGGCTTCATTTCCAAATCGATAAGACGAGAACCACCAGTTGTCTTCCTTTGAGTGCTGCGGGGTTGGAAGAGATCTTGGATTTTTCTCTTGTCTCAAGAATCAAGATAATCAAGCGGGAGAATTATAGCTGTTTTATTTTGAATATATCTTCACAACAACCGGCAAGAACATACTGTATCATACTGTTACTGTAGTCAGAGTCAGCGATGATCACGTTCGCCATTTGTGACAATCACGCAAGAACATCCTGTATGAGATTGCAAAAGTGGTCAGAGGATGTTTGTCCAAGTTTGTGGAAGTTTGTCTATGTTTTTTTTACTGAAGCTCGACTGTGGTTCAAGAGTCCGTGCGCCCCACTCCTGCATGAAAGGAATCCAGTTTCAGCGTGTCAGGAATCTTCACCCAAGCGGATTCGTACCTATAGCAGCTAGGCATTTCAGAGGGATTAGCATGATAATAAATATGGATCAACTAAGCGATTGAAATTGAAACACCTTTTCCCCTCTTCTAAAAACAGGGGATCTCAGCCTTCAAGCCATGGCGGCCAATGGTAAGGGGCAGAAGAAGCGCTTGCGGGCAGTTGCGCGATCAACCATCAAGAGGACCAAGAAGACACCTGCAGCAACAGATGCGCAGGCCGCGCACTGCATCAGCCCACTCAACTTGCAGCGATATCAAACGATGCACTGCAAGATCGGTTGCATTTCATCCTTAGGTATCCTCAGATGTTATCTCCAATTTAGTTTGCTACGAGGAAGGGGGCCAGACCTGGGGTCATGTTTAGTGAAGCGTATCATAACTTAGGCCCAGTGCCTGGGGAGGGGTATCACGGGTACCACAGGTGCCACCCAGTAATTCACAACCTTTCACAGCTCAAGTCGCATCATCTTGCAGGTCGACGAACTTTTGACAGATCCAGAGTAGCTGGCCTTGATATGCCTTGATTGCGTGTGCTTCCGCGAGTCCGTAGGAGTTTGCAAGTTGTTGAGCATGTCATGGAGACAACCTGCAGGCTGCAGGTAGGTTTTTCTTGAGCTGCAGAGCTAGGGCAGACACTTGAGGATGAGGATTCTGGAATTACTTTGGAGGAGAACGGTGAGTAAATGCAGAGGGTTGGATAATGTTGGAATATGTTGGATATCAATATGATATCAATGTTGATTGATCATGATTGATCAACCATGATCAACCATGATCAACCTTGCAAGTCCTTCCAGTCCTTCCCCCAGAGCGCTCGGGCCGCTCTGCACTCGGAAGCTCAGGAAATTCTGCTGTCCAATCCTGCAATGTTTGATGGACGAACCGGTCGTTGCAGAGGCAACCGGCCTGGAACAGAAACACGTCGATGTTCGTGGCCGTGCAAGCTGCCAATAGCATTCTCAGTGCTACAATATGCCACGCACACACACACATATAATATATATATATATCACATATATAATTTATGATTATATATTTATACTGATTCCAATGACTGGGATTCGTTCTGATTCTGAACAGGAATTGTGATTTTGATCCACCTGATGTTGCTGTTGATGTGAAGCGGGCATTCATAGGGGACATACTCAGCGCACCCGCAGCATTTGTTGGTTTTGTTTCATTTCGCAGTGCTGTGAGCTTAAAGCCTTGGCAATATTTGGCACATGATCATAGAAATGCCCATATATAATGTCCATATTCATCCTAATTATATATTATTCATCCTATTCTCCAGCGCTTTTTGTCGGCCTGATCAGGACGGTTTTACATACGAACGTCATGCTATCCAATCAGCTTTGACTCATCGCTGGCGCAGTCCAATGACCGGCAGCGATATGGGCGACACTGCGTCTTGGCAGCATCCCGCAGTAGCAGCCGTTGCGCTCAGACTTTATGGATCGATGCCATCTGAGGGCCAAGGGCAGATTCAATATGTGCGGGTGTGTGCTTGCGTGTGTGTGTGTATGTGTGTGTGTATGTGTGTATGTGTCTGTGTGTATGTGTGTGTGTGTGCGTATGTGTGTATGTGTGTTTGTGTGTATGTGTGTTTGTGTGTCTGTGTATCTGTGTGTGTGCAGGTGTGTGCTTGTGTGTGTGTGCGGGTGGGTCAACAGTGTGTGTGTGTGTGTTTGGGTGTGTGGGTGTGTGGGTGTGTGGGTGTGTGGGTGTGTGTGTGTGTGGGTGTGTGGGTGTGTGGGTGTGTGGGTGTGTGGGTGTCCTGCATGCTTGGTTTTTCTTTGGCCAGAGTATCCAGACCCGGAGAACATGACAATATGACGAGCATGAGGGAACTTTGGTTTGATTGGCAAAGGCTCAGGGATGGTACTCTGTTGGCACATTTGTGGATAATTTCTGTAGATATTCTTTCTGGTTTGGCCGGATGTGTTGCAGATTGGTTGCTGGTTTGATCTCCCTTGCTCATTTGGAACTGAGGTGCTTCCCATCAACAGATTGAAATCTGAGATCAAAGCTTACAAGGATGAAGTGGTTGAAAAGATCATCGAGCTTGCCCCTCGAAGTCAAAGTGGTGTCCACATCTTCCGATCGAACGTGAAGCATTACTGGAGACTATACAGTACGTACAAATCAAGTATCTATTCTTTAGATTTCTTTAGGGTGGTCGTGCTTGCATTTGCGTTGCCATCAAGGAGCGTGGCTCTTGTCAGAATGTTTTGAACAAGAGGCATCCCGTAGTGTTTTAGCTGTGCCAGAGTGTTGCACCTGTGCAATCCACACCCCCAACTAATTTAGTGGGGCATGGCATGCCATATGGAGGTACAAAAGAACATCCCATACCTGAAACAAATTCTGTTGAGTATTGTTTCTTACATTACCAGAGTTACCAGATGATTCTATATATAATTCTCGCATATGGTATTTCAGTGGATTTTTGGTGGCTACCCTTTGGTAAACTAACATAACTAAGGAAAATCACCATTTTTAATGGGAAAACTCACTATAAATGGTCATTTTCAATAGCTATTTTGACATAACCAGAGGGTATTCCTTGGTTCTCCAGCAGGCGCGACTTCCCACATCTTCCCAGGTCCCCAGAATCGACTCGCAGAGCCGAGCCGCCAAGCTCTTGGATCGGGCTGAGGAGTTGCTGCGGACCCGAAACGGACCCGGTGCGTTGAGTGACCTGGACGTCCCCCCATGAGTCCACGACTGGTTGGTGGTTTGGAACATGGCTGGATGATTTGCCCCAAGAGTTGGGATGATACTCCAATCTGACGAACTCATATTTTTCAGAGGGGTTGAAACCACCAACCAGACGATGTTTGATGATTTTTCTGATATCTGATAGATATCTCTGATCTATTGATCATTAATCATTGATGAATCATTGATTAATCCGCCAAGATTTACCAGAAATGGATAGAAATAGTACAATGATGGATATGATGGGCAATTTCTTCTGTGCTCTTTTTGAGAAACACCAAGGTGAAAGCGCTACGAAGAAACTGAAGACTGTGCTGCTTCTCAGATGTAAACTGCCCTCAGACTATCATGGCGATGCAATTCCTGAAGCTTGTCTCAAATTTGCACGCCCAGATGTCATGGGCAAGTCCTGATGTGCGCAAATGGTCGGAGTTGTCCTGCGTAGGTCTGAGTTGTTCCATCATTGCTTTTCTGCATGGTCTGGATGGGCGCAGGGCCTGATTGTCCAAGGAACTCCTGGATTTGCTGCTGAGTGACAAGGATGCGAGCGTGCTGATAGAACTGTTGGAGGACTACGAATCCCTTCGCATTGCAGACTGGACAGAATCCCTAGACTTCGACGCACGTCCAAGCCTACAAAATTTCATATAATTGTTTGTTGTTTCTTGTCATGCCTGTTTGTTTGTTTTTTTCCCTCCGAAGGGCCGTAGATGTGTGTTGCTTTGTCACAATTTGTCACGCCTTGCCGAGAACACTCTATTGGACCTCCATTGGGTCGGCTGGCAGCATGGATTGCCTTCTTCTTCTCCCAGATGTCAAGACCTCATCGACACGGAGCTTGTGTCTCGCTTGGCGAAGGTGGCCAGCGATGCCGTTGACCTGCAGACGGAAGTGGTTCCTTTCCTCAACCTTAACATCTGCATGATGTAATGATGTTGATGTTGATGTGAGGTTGCATGATGTTGCACCGTAAGGTATTGGAGGTGCTGATATGTTTTAAATATTTTTAAATCATGGAGTGCCCTGGGGGTGTATGATTTGTATATTGTCACAATTTGGTGGCCATTGTTTCGTGCGTTCATGTGCGTTCTGTGATGACATTCCTTGTGGTATAGAATATTGCAGCCCTTGTTCAATAAGAAAAATCTCATCATCTCCTTCTTCACTGAATTTCTTCATTTTGCGGAATTTGGGTATAACTAATACATGTGAAAATAGGACTCCCAAATCTCATGTGCATATTTTCCCCGTTAATTACTATTCTGAGGACCATTCATGGAGAAATCCGGATTGATGTGATTGTTGGTAAAATAAGATCATATTTCCATATATTTCCCATCATAATCATCCTATTTGACTATCATCCTGGTGTTTATAGAACCCTCCGTAACCCTCCGTAACCCTCCCTTTAAAATAGGACAAAGAAATGGAACCAAGGATAGCGTGAACGATCTCTGGTCCATTACCTTGGAGCTTGCCAAGAGCACCAAACTCAACTGCTGGGTGAAGACGGCAGCCTTGGTCTTCACCAGCTTCTGGAGAGACATTGGCCTCTTGGACGATGTCACTTGGCATCACTTGGCGCAACTTTACGATACTTTACGGAAAAAAAAACATATAAAAAAGCCGTGGTGTGACGGGCTGGGAAGCATCCAAGACATGGATAGAAATGAATCCAAATGGATAGATATGGATAGAAATGGAACACTTAACAGCAAAAGTTTAGATTTGAATAGATTTGATATTATGCGATGATCATCGCATGGGGATACCAATCCAACAAGTTATCACTGGCTGGTGGTTTCAAGCATGTTGATGATTTCTCTGAATTTCCTTGCGTACTTGGATGGGCAAAGACTGCGTCAAGGGGACGGGATCTGTTTTGCCCCCTCCCTCCGGCCATTGGGCATTCCGAGAATCTCAGATTCATCATGAAACGCAGTTCAAAAGATCCAGTTTCCATGTTTCAGATGCTTTTCAGTGGCCATGTTGTCAATGGCCATTTCAGGTACCAAACTTGGAGGTGCCTGCCATATATTCACACAATTTTCACACACACACACATATATATATATAATATAATATAATATAATATAATATATATAATATAATATATATATATATATATTATATTACATTGGACTATCTAAGGGCTATGTCAGCGCATATGCCCCCTTCATTTTAGGGTCAGCAAGGTGAAGCTGGGAAGTTTGTCCGAAGATCTGCTGAAACTGGCCGTGATCTTCATGCAGGACCCCAAGCTCGCTGCTTCCGATGCCGAGGAGTTGCTGTGGCAGCTGCTGGGGAATGGCAACGAATGGGATATGAAATCATATATTTGATATATGATATGTATATATAATATTATATATGTGCGTGTGATGTATATATATATATGTGTGTGATCATGGGATGTCAATGTGTCAATGGGGTGCTAATGAGATATCAGCGGGATATTAAGAGGATGCTAATGGGATTCATATAATGGGATTCAATGGGATTTCACCGGGTTGAAATGAGATTTATTCAATTTAATGGAGTTTAATGGCACTTAATGGAATAGTGGGATGTTCATCTGTGCTTCAAGATTTTTATCATCTCCCCAACGGATTTGTTTTCCAAGCTTTTTATTTGGAAGGGGTGGTAGTGAGTGAGTAATAAGTAAGGTAATAATTAATCAGTAATGGCAATGGTGAAAACTAGTTGATTATGTGTGTTTTTATGCGAGATATACCCTGGTGAATTACATGGATTATAAACCACTACTAGATGGATGCACTCGGTAGAAATCAAGTCAGGATCGTCTCACCAGTTTCCTGTGATGTGTATCCTTTTGGGGATTGACTGTGTGAAATGTGTGCAAACCTGCTGGTGGTTTTTTGTAAAAGGTTGGGGGGTCAAAAAGGTGGTGCCAGAAAGACACTTGATGGTCAGATTTCAAATTCTATAGTGGGTAACCGATCTTATACAGGCCCAAGGTGAACTTTGCTGTGCATTCTGCTGTTATTTCAAGTATTGCACGGTAATTCGCAATATCCATGCGTGTTTTATATAGCATCCATCCATCTATCTATCTAACAAACTATCTCTATCTATTTGTCTATTTGTTTGTTTGTTTGTCTGTCTATCTGTCTATCTATCTATCTATATCAAATTCTGCAGCCACATACTTCTACTACAAAATCGATCGTCATCAATCGTCCAATGTAAAATCAAGCGCCAACTACAGAATTCAGGTGCCTTTCAAAAAATCAATGTCCACCCTGCCTTGCTTTCAGCAAGGGTCCCCTCTATAGAATCAAGTGCCTACTATACATTCACCTTTCACAGGTCTAAAATATAATGGTGAAAAAACTTCTTCAGAATTCGGTTTGGGTCAATTCCTTGGATTGGTGGTGGATCCTGACTGTCAAAGTCGGGTTGGGTCCGATTTTATAGTGATTTATGGGTTGTGAAAAGTTTAAAGATACATCAAGAGTGTAACATTATAGTGCTCCTTTCCCGTGTGCACCCTAGGTTTGCCATGTCATAGGCGTCTAACATCAAGGGAGCCCGGAGGGTTTGGTTTTGTACTATCAAATCACGCTCCCCACCCCGACCTGGTTCATGGGAAAGGGATATGACGTGCGTGTTTTGGACTTACCCTCTGGTTATGACTAACATTGCCATGGACAATCACCATTTTTAATAGGTAAACCATCTATTTCTATGGGCCATTTCCCATGGCTATGTTAAATAGCCAGAGGATATATTAACTTATTATTTTTTAAATGTCTAAACAACAAATGTTCCGCAAAGGTATCAGTTCCTGTCATTTGCAACCTGTCTACCGAGGTTGTGGGGCTGTGATTTGCAGCTTCGGCAGATCCAACTTCCCATGAATAACAAGAGCATCTTGGCAAATCATCCATTCCACCATAGAAGTTGAGAGACAGTTGGAAGATTGAGATGAAGATTGTGGAAACAATCCATCAAGATTGTGGAAACAATCCATCCCCCTTGCATGTATTGGATTTGTATGGATTTGTGCATTTTGCGGTCCAATTTGCTGGCGTGTGTCTATTCTGGTTTGGTAGGGCGCCATACACTAGTCGTTTTGTCCAAATCTGTTTCTATATGATAATCAAAATGTGAGATCATATGTATGCATGCAGTCCTATCTATATAATCATATTTGCATATATAAATATATATCATATGTATATATGAGCCCGGTCCCCGGACCCCCACCCCCCCCCCCCCCCCCCCCCCCCCCCCCCACCCCCCCCCCCCCCCCCCCCCCCCCCCCCCCCCCCCCCCCCCCCCACCCCCACCCCC
>Ga0126342_10002399_pt1 | contig 29140 bp, 28 predicted proteins | sample Cyp1metagenome_FD_92528 | JGI IMG/M metagenome (GOLD analysis project Ga0126342, IMG submission 92528) | Coral microbial communities from Lord Howe Island, Old Settlement Bay, Australia - Cyphastrea 1 metagenome | ecosystem: Host-associated > Invertebrates > Cnidaria > Coral ... | reverse complement strand
TTTCGCGATTTTCTCGCACCTGCATCTTCTTTCTTCTGACTCTTTCTCTTCTCTGATCTTCTCTCTTCTTCTCTTCTCTTCTCTGACTCTTCCCACCTCTGCTTTTCCATCTGTCCATATTGTTGGAAGTTTGACTTCTAAACTTCCTTCGGTTATATACACACATAGCTATACACATCTATATACTGTATGTCATCATCAAATCAGCAGAAGGAATTGCAGCACCAGTCACTACCAACCACCAGCTCCAGCCGCTCCAGCTGTTTTCGACAGCTTCCGCCCAGCTGCTTCGGCCCAGGCTGGGTGAGACACGTGCCACGTCTATCCACGTCTCAGGAGTCCTTCGTCCATACCTCTCCTTGGTCGGAGAAACAATGCTATCGCCAGTCTTGGACTTCCATATCTTCCATCCACCACCAAAATGATCAGAGATGATCAGAGTGGTGGAGCCCCAAAATGGTGCATTTGAAAGGCGGGCAAACTTTTTATCTCCGACGAACAGCGTCACAGGTCACCGGTGAAGCTCCTTTAGAGCAGTCTTGGGTTGATCAACTAGATGCAATCAGATGCTATCCTTGGAATTCTGAATAAACATGCAAGGACATCAAAGGCCCTGAGCCTGGCAAGGCAAGGACGGGCCGCTACGTTAAACCTGCCTCCCAAGCTTTGAAAATAACTTTTCTTCCTGAAGCCCCACTTGACATACAAATGAGGCCTAGGTATTCATTGAAAGCCGCTGATTGGAGCCAGAGATGCACTCAGCGTGCGCACAACGATGTCCGTGCAGGTTGGCAATACTTGGCCTCATAACCCTTTGGCGACAATGGCTCAACCACCAGCATGCAACCGGTCATTCTCATCTCCTCATCCAAGCATGTCAAGTGAAACAAAGCATGGCACGCCACAGCATCCTCTAGCTGCGTGAAGTGCACAACAGCATAGCCCATATTGCGGGAACACTCTAGACTGTACGGGACGTAGATGTCAAGATGGCCCTTGAAGCCACGATCGGCCATTGCGGACCAAAGCATCTCCTGCGTGTAGTATGCAGGCAGTCCCTTCACGACAAGCGTCGCCTTATTCTCCAACACTTGTGGCCGAGCCCAGCTGCTAACTGCACGGCTTGTGGGGTTCAACACTTCAGCTTTTTGGTGATACTCTACCAAGGACTGCTCTTGTAGAACCCTCGAATCTTGGAGCCTGTGCAGCTGTTGCCGAAGGCTTGCCTCCTCTATAGTGAGGTAGCTTGGTGCTACATCTTTCTCTGATACCGTGTCTGGTGATTCATAGGATTCGGTGGATTCAATGTTGGGAAACGAATCCATGGTGACGGTAGTGACAGTAGTGTCACTGGATCCATCGATTTCGTTGCCTAGGAGCATGGGCTTTGGCAACTGCACAGCCTCGCTCTGGCGATATGGTGCCCACGTCGAAGCATGGCCTGAGACTCCGTGCATCTTACCCATCTTATTCGCCTTCATCGTGATCGTCGAAATCTTGAGCCCCAGAGCTCTGATCACTTTCTCATATAGTCTTATCAACTACTAATGTTAGCCCACATGTATGCTTATATAACTTATATATATATATATATTGTATCTCTATGTGTGTGTGTGCACTTGTTAATCACTGGTGAAGCATTTGATGACGTAGACTTTTGGGAGTTGCGAAATTCTGCGACATCAAGTCATTTCCGTTGGATCAGTGGGAGTGCCAAGTATGGATGCATGATTCGTCAAAGTCGCACATACAGACATACACAGGTGGGAGCTGCGACCTAGGTCCCTAGGTCTCAGCAGGGCCACCGAGTCTCCATCGCTCCAGTTGATCAAGGTTTTGTCAGATGTAGAAAAAATGATGATCCCCTCATGCCGGGCACCCTCCAACTCCATGTAAATCCTGACGGGCGCAGCAGGGGGCGCTTGGAACACCACTAGTCAAAGTCAAACATTCTCTCTTGCTCTCCTTTCTCTCTCTCTCTCTCTCTCTCTCTCTCTCTCTGTCGAAATGTCACGTTTTCTATGCTCGTTAGATCCTTCGTCGCTCCGTATTGTCAAGTGTTCAGTGCATCCGCTCACAGCATCCATCTCTCTCACTCGTCACGAAAGCAACATTGTCTGACCTGTCTTCACCAGCAGCTTTCAAGATGGTAGGTGGGTGCTGGTACAGCGGCTGCCAAACCATCTTGTTTTCATAGATCCGACCTGCATGACAATATACGGTGACATGAACGACAGACTATGACTATGACCCATGGATAAGTCAAAGCACGGCATTTATACATATAACAGCATTTGTGGGCTGAGGCTTGGTTCAAGGGGCAGCCTAAGCCCCTCACACGTTTCAATCCTATAAAGCGGTGCGTCATTACCTGCTGATCGATAATCGTTCTTGGTAGTACATTTCTCGATTTAGTCCCTCGTACTCCCGATGCTCAACTTTTGTATCAAAAGTCACGCGCTGACCTTTTCTGCTGCGCTCCACTAATTTTTTGTGCCAGAAATGCTGAAAAAGTGCCGAGCCTAAGAGCGATTTGTCTTCCATCCGCCGCCATCTTCCTTGCAGCTTTCCTCCGCAAAAACCTGCACTGGTTGGGTGTCTGTTTCTTCTGGTCTTCTTTAAAAACACATTGAAATCATTGAAATCAGAAAGTGCGGATCCCTTTTTGACTTTTTGTCGATGTTTGACTATGGGAAACTAATAGAAACTATATCCCTGGAGCCAGGTGGAGCCACGTGGAGCCACGTGGAGGCACTCAGTTTTCACCGAGCCTGGAAGGACCGAGATTGAAACCTCGTCCTGCTGGTTTCGCTTGATCGACTCTGCGACAGAGTGCATGGTTTCGACGGTGACCATTTGGTGAGAGTCGCCTGCATCCTGGGGAGGCAATTGACCTTGACCTATTTGACCTACTTCACGTACTTGATATGACAAAAATGACAAAATGACCAAACCGGATGCAATTCTTGAAGCCTGAAGAGTCTGAAGAGTGCTAGATTCTAGATGATTCTAGCAGCATTCCCTCAGACCATCGAGGTTGGATTTTTGAGCCAAGTTGGCCATGTGACTGACTCAAAAAAAATGACCGGACTGGAACTGCCAAAATCTGCCCCGATGGTAGCAGCTGTGAGACAATGTCCTCGCAACACATTCTGCAGGCTCCCGCTCCCATGGCTCATGAAATATTAGCTGCTCATGTGCGAACCAAACTCACCGCACGGTCTCTTTGTTCAATGCACTTGGTCGCACGGACATTGTGAATGCAATGGTGTGCCTATAGACGTGTCGCCCAGTTCGACAGAATATAATGTTTCATACGCAAATATTTGAGACGAATACAAAAGGTCAAAAGGTCAGTCTATATGACAGTTGTCATCTGGGTCGGCCAAGACCAATGAAAGAAAACATTGAAGAAATTAGAAGAACATGTTTAAAAATCAATTTAAAAAAGGCTTGAGCCATCTTGAGCCAATTCCTATGGCGATGTGCGAAGCCTCACCATGATTGGACCATGACGTGATCGGCAGCAAGCACACGACAGCTGCGCAATGGTGCGCTCCTCGGCCTGCAAGAGTCGATGCCTGAAAACAATTGAAAACACGCCAAAGGATTGGCATCGGCAAATCACGATGCTTTTTCAGTTTCAGAATGTTTCAGAATGGGCATCAATGGGGCATCCATGGGCATACCATCCCATCATATCCAGCACGCGGGAAACATCGGGAAAGGCTACCAGTAGTACTTACCAACAACAGCTGGCCTATCTCGAAGTGCTTGAACCCCTACACTTTTTTGTGCCATATTGCAGAGGATTTCGCACACACTGTGGAACTTTAGCCCTGACCTCAAAACTCGTCCAAGATCCTTCCCCGCTACCAAATCCATAGCAACCTGGGCGCCATTCTCTCAACAGCACGAGACGGCTTAAGAAGTAGAAAACAAATCCCCCCGCAACACACATCTCAGGATGTCTGAGGGATGTGCATAGTAGGAAGTCTTGTCCTGAGCCGGGCGAGATCTTTTTGAGCTTGTCCACTGACCCGGCTGACCCGGCTGACCCGGCTGACCCGGCTGACCCTCGCAGTACTCTGATTGAACCCCTCGCCTCCAGGACATCAGGGATTCCAGCCAAAGATTCACCTCATTCGTGAGCTCGAAAACTGCTATCAAAGCGGGGGGCACTTCATTGCTGGCATGAAAACCGAAGCAAAATCAAGAAGCAAAAGCAGAAGCAAACATGGCCACAAAGTCACAACTTTGATGTAAAGTAAACAAAAGTAAACAGGTAAAGCCACTGGGCGGCATCTTCAACAGCAGCTCCATACTCTTTCTCCAGGACCTCTCATCTTTCATGCTCATGAAGGCCCGGTCGTTGCCTTGAAGCATGTCCGCTGATGGAATATGATGGAATCTGTTACAGAATGTTACAGTGCAGTGTAACTGTTACAGAAAACATGTTGAAACCAAGTTGAAACTAAGTTGAAACACATTGAAACATGATGGAAACGCACCTGGGCCTTTCTTGCGGATCTTGATTGCAACTTCCTGGCAGGAGATTCAACACATTTCAAACATGTGAGCGATCGGCGATAGGACTGGATTGGCTGACATGGTTTGATATGAGAAAATTCTATCACAAGAATGGGCAAACTTACTGGCACCGGACCTAAGACGTGATGAAAGTACTGCTTCAACTGCTTCAACAAAGGCGTGCGTGTTTCCGGGTCCAAAGCATGACAAGGACAGGTCGGATCAGAACTGCCTTCTTGTCACTGGTTCGCTCTGCGTAGCACACCTGCCCCAGCAAAACAATAACGAGGCTGAGTGGTCAGTTTCGCTGCCAAACAAGCTCCAAAAACTAGTCGCAAAATACTTAAATAGTTTGACAGCTTGACATCACTACTCCAACGGTTTGAGAAAATACGAGAAAGTGGTATTAGGAGAAAGTGGTAGTGTGAGAAAGTGGTAGTATGTGGCAATGATAGAATATGATTGTCATTGTAGTCATATGATTGTCTTCACTTTTCAACTTCACCACGGAAATCCACGGACCCCAGGGAAAGACTTGAGGAATGAGCTGCTACCTCCGTGCCAGGCTGCGAACTTGGCTGTAGAACTGCGCCAATGATGTAGCTCCTTTTGGAAAATTGTGGCCATTCGCGACCAAAATGCACAAGTGATGATCCCCTTATCGAAGTAGTTAAAAATCTTGGTTTCCCACATCTTTGCCCGAAAGGTGTTGTCGTCAACCATCAACAAAAAGGATCAAGATGTTCATGTCCGGGCCTATCAATGTGCCGTATTTTCCGTATGCAACCTCAGGTCAGGCCAAGTGCGATATCACCTAGCTGTCCATGGGGCAAAACATCGCAACACCGTCTAATTTTCAAGGCACAGGTCGCAGTTCGATATGGTGGGATGCCGCTGTAGAGCGCGTTTCCGCTACTGGACCCACACCCCAACCCAGAAAAAAAGGCATGCATCAGCTCACGCTGTACTCGTCCAATACCTTCATGAAATTTGAAAACTAGGCCACTCACTGGCATCACTCTTGGTAACGGACATAGGTCTCCTTGGAACTGTACATCATCTCGATCTGTTTTCCGAATGCCTTTTCTACCACTGGTCTCTTCATCTTCTTGGTGGGCGTCAGGAAGCCCTGCTCCTCCGAAAAGTTGGTAGGCAAAATCATGAACTTCTGAATTTTGAAGGCATTGTTGTGGCAAACCTTGGGGTTGTCGTTGGCCTTTTCAATCGCCAACTTCACTTGGTCAATCCATACGGAATCATCAAGAGCTTCCGTGATAGTCTTCACGGCGGGGTTCACACGCAGTGCGCCAGCATCAAGTTTGTCTGTCCCTGGCGTCTCACCATTTGCACCAACAGCCTGCAAGACTTCTCACATACAAAATCTTGACAAACCTCCGAAAATCCAACAGTCCAAATATGTCCAAATTCTCTCTCCTATCTATTCACCAGTCATCCGGAGTCATCCCCCTCAAAGAATTTGAAAGCGTAAACCAAAATTGAACACGAAAAAAGAGACAGCAGCAATCACGCAGCACACCTTCAAGGTGACCAATGCCACGTTGTACTTCTGCTTGTCGCCAATCATGATGACCTCGTTGATGCCGTCACAACTGGCCTTGATATGATCTTCAATGGGCACCGGCGCAATGTTTTCGCCTCCAGCACCGATGATGATCTCCTTGTAGCGGCCCGTGACCTTCACCATCCCGCTTTCACAGACGATGCCCTTGTCACCTGAATGCAACCAGCCATCTTTGTCAATGGTGCCTGCCGTCTTCTTCTCAATCTCTGCCACATGCTCTAACCCCAACTCGGGCTGGGCCAGGTATCCCATCATGATACCTCCCATGTGCAAGCATGTGCAAGCATGTGCTACTTGCAATCAAACTTGATCAAACGTGATCAAACGTGATTATATAACCAGAATTGAAAGCACAAAAGAATGATAAGAATGTGAATGAAAAATATGGTGAAAAAAAGGGGGAATGAATCGGAATGAAACATTGGAAGCATTGGCCTGAACTGCTCCAAGATACTGCGCCCACGGAAGCACAGTTCTCCTTGGAAGCTTTCATCTGTGCTATCCAGTTGAGGTGCTCTGGGGCATTCCGTCCTTTTGTTGATGTCATCTGAGTCGACTTTGAAAGCTTTCACCTCCATCCCTGGCAATTGAAATCCGCAGGAGCCCCACTGATGCACCCGGGTGGTGGACACCGTGACTGCCGCAGTGCTCTCGGACATGCCATAGACCTCGTTGATCTGCAAACCCAACGAGCCAAAGTATTCCAAAGTGTCCACACGGATGGGCGCAGCGCCGGTGATTCCGAACTTCACCTCAGGGACTGGTGCCAGATTGCGCCAGTGACAGCATCTCTGTTCCACCTATTTGGAAGTCTGAAAATCAACTGGCGGTTTCTTATAGATCACATATTATGTCACATATTCAAAACAAACCCAAGACACACATGGGTGAGTACAGGATATTACAGGTAGTAGATGGTAGTAGAACGTCATGCCCTTTTTCAACTTCTTTGTCGTCTTCTTTTCCAACCTCGGGCCTTGTCCAATCCCAAAAGTCCCTTCACCTTAGACAAGACCACTTTGTTGGCGAGTCCATAGCCACCAGGCTGGGCACCATCACCTCCAAGTTGTTGTCCCCTAGCACGCCGGACGCCCTTGTCCTTAGCCCAGGCAGCCAGGGATTTCTTCCAGCCGGGGTTGTTGGCGCCCAGAGTCCTCAACTTGTCGGCGACTTTCTCCCAGACCAAGGGGACACCTAAGAAGGCGGTGGGACGAGCGACGCAGAGACGATCTTTCAGGCTGCCAGCCTTCAAGTCATAAGGCCTGGCAAAATAGGTGGTGACGTAGGCAGGGGATGATGCGGTGGCTGCGATGGGGAACGCAATGTCTACCATGAGGCCTGCAATGTGCGACAGCGGCAGATAGGAAAGGATGCGCTCGTGCCTTTCTGCAAGGGATGCTCCTCCTTTGCAGAATCCCATGTGCTCAGCTCCGATCCCGATCACAGAGGTTGATTCGAAAATCACATTGTCATGGGAGATCATCACAGCCTGCCACAGCAGAAGTATTTCAGTCCCTGATGCCACAGTGGTATGTCACATCTGAAAGTAAGCCAGTAAGCCCATGACTCTCACCCCCTTCTCACCCCCTTCTCACCCCTCCCACCTTAGGTTCTCCTGTCGTCCCAGAGGTATAGACCAGCGCTGCACAGTGTCCTGGTTGCACAGCCTCACAGCGCGCATCCAACTCCTGGTCTGACCCCGAGGATCCCATCTCCAGCAGCGCAGCCCAACTGATGACTGGCACCTTAGATCCTCGATATTCCACCGTTTCGTTGGCACTTGGTTCATAGCCATAGGCTACAAAAGTCTTCACCTTGCCGGCATACTGCCGATCACTTAGGGCAGGAATCAGCCGGTCCAACTTGGTCTTGTCTTCGATGATCACGATGCTGGCTCCACTGTGCACCACCTTGAAAGCAGCTGTGTCTGGTGAATCGGTGGGGTAGAGTCCAGCAGACTTCCCCCCTGCCATGCCCGCAGCAATCGTAGTCAGCATCCACTCAGGCGAGTTGAATCCCCAAATAGCCACAGACTCAAAGGGTTGAAGTCCAAGCTTGAGAAATCCTGCACAACGCTTAAAAATTAGGAGCTGAGGAGGCTGAGATGGGCGGAGGGTAAGATGGGGACATCATAAATGTTGGGAAAAAAATGGCATCACCATGTCACCATGCCCAAAAAGCCGAGCCTTTCGCTGCTTTCCGCACGTCGTCGTAGTACTGTTTCCATGTCCACGTCTTCCACTGATCATCAGGCAAGGCTGGAGGAGCAGGGCCATTCCCCATCAACGCAGGACAGGGCCTCTCCGCCTTCAAAGCGGGCAGAGAGCCGTCCTTCTCTGCGGCTTTTTTCAACAGCTTGGGCAAAGTGGTGGGAGGACAGCCATCAAGACTGGCCACGCCTTGCTTGGCACATCTCAATTCCAAGGCAACATCGGCCTTGCATGTGTACCACACATCCTTGCCCGTATACGGGAAGTAGTCATCCGGGTTTGTCGACACTGGGGCCGCTGAGGGCACATTTGCAGTACTAGATCCGCAACCCATCACGGAATGAAGATCTTTTGTGATCCCACTCCCTGGCTGCGCCTCACTTGAGCCACAAATGCTTCCAAGGTGAATGAAGGTACCACTCAGCTGCTTTGCTTGGCAAACTTCAACACCACGCACTACAAAATGCACAAAGCATGCCCTTCAGGTGATGACCGACAACCTCACTGGTGTCTGGTCTCTCTGGAAGCCAACAGCTCCAGAACCTGCAACACAAAGATCATCCCTAGTTGCAATGCTTAAAACTTAGAAAGTAAAATATAGAATAAATATAGTAAAATGAGAGTTTCATGAAATGTTGCTTCAACTGGAACTGCCTGGGACTGCCTAACGGCCTAGCGGTTGCTTCAACGGGTGTTTCAAACACGTGTCAAGATCTCCCTGGAACTGCCTTCTACAGCACCTGCGCGACCTCTCTTCTTCAAGACCTCAGTGGCAGTCGCGTTGGTGCTATGATATAGACACGAGATACTAATGATACAATAAACATCAATACATAGATATGCCACTAAATTATATACTGTTATATACTACTACATATACAAATAACAGTTTAATGATCAACTTCAATATCAATCCACCTTTATCTCAAGGTATCTCAAGGACCCGGCCGTGGTGCCATGCCTCACAGCACGAAACATGGCCTGTGTCGTGTCTCCAAGGTCTCCAATATCTCCAAGGCATCACGTGCCCTGGTTCCACCCTGGTTCCACCCCACCTGTTTCCTGCCTTCGGCAGTCGGCATGGCCCACCTGGCAAGAGCATCGTGGATCGGTGGCCTGGGCACCTCACTGATTTATGGATATTTATAGTGTATATATATATATATATGATGTATGAGATTGCATTGTCCTATCTCAAATCGGATGTCTTTATATGTTTTAATTTTATCATCTATGGAATCTATGGCGGAATCGTTGGCCAAAGTCATTTCGTCACCGGCCTCAGCCAGCGCAGCTGCTGGGGCCCATCAACCGGACCATCCAGCTGGGCCGGAAACAGCATCGAGCCACATTGTCACATCTGATCCCAAAATGTGAGGAACATAAAGGGACCAAAAGGACCCTGGCATGTGAACTCTCACGATCCCAAAATGTTTTAGGGATCCGAATGGAGAGATGAGGAGAGTCCGTTAGAAAGTCTGTTGATTTCCTTTTTCTGCGAAATCTGCGAGATGCGACTGTGACTCTGGGTTTGGGTCGACCAAAACCGTGAAACCGGATGGGTATTTGAGCTGCGCGGAGGTCACCCTCATACCGCAGCCCTCAACTCGAGATCTCCGTTCAAGCCTGGGCCAAGAGATGCATCTCGAGAGTCTGCTGAGTCAAATTGAGTCCACCAGTTCAATCATGTTCAATCTAGAAAATCATATAGCATCAAGCCTCAAAATCCTCAGCTTTCAGACATTGAGATTTCTTTTCGAGAGGTTCTCAATTAACGAGGCCACGCCAAGTGAAGCCTGGGCACTGGGTGGTTGCCACAGCTCCTGACCTTCATCGAGCAACTCCTGAGCGACAACAATCCGTCGTCACAGATAGGGCCAGATTCTCAACTGAATCAGAACATATCTTTTTCTACATAATTCTACATATCCGAACATTGGATTGGAAATGCTTGGAATATGGTTGGAATATGTTGACAACATTTGACAACTGTTGGATACTGTTGGGAAAGAGACAGCCGGCGCAATCCGCCGTTTTTCGCCGGGTGTCTGTCTTGACTCCAAAGGTCTGTGCCAACGCGGATGGCTGATCGATGCAGAAGAAGGGCTGCGCATAGTCAGGCCAAAGGCCAACAATGAGTAGTGCTAGAAAGATACAATGTGCTGCATTGGACCTGGCATTTCGCAAGGGGAAAACATGGAAACCTGTCTTTCCTGGTCAAAGTCGCTGGACTGAGAATGTGGCACTATAAAAATCACTTCTGAGCGAACCCATGGTGCAAAGCTTTGGACGATGATGACAGAAACCTCAGTCCACCACTGTCCACTAGTTTTTCAACCCTTCCTTTTCGAGACTTCAGCTGCACAACTAAAATCTGAAACAATTCACACAGTCATGTGAGGTCGAAGATTGTATGTGTTCTATCTACAGTATACCAATGTATAACATAGATTATGTGCGTCTTTCTTAGATACTTGATACTTGATACATTGACAAAGTCATTTGAAAACTCAAGTTCTCTCATGTTCTCTCCATGTTTGTTCAGGTCACCGGTAGCGACAGGAAGGCGCCCGAGTAGATCAAGCCGTAACAGCGATAGAAGCTCTGCCGGATGGCATCAGTCCTCAGGTGATGAATTGATTTATGTCATGGTATATTCATTGTTTACCCCAAAAAAACATCAAGTGCAGAAACATGGATATATGGAGTATGGATTTTGATCTTCACATCGGCATATTATGGTATATCATGGTAAATGTTGTTTGTTTTTCTTCCTTCTCTCAAGAGAACGGTAGTTTCGAAGCGAGAGTCTCAGCACGCCAGGAGCTGCATAAGTTCCGCAAGTAGAGAGCGAAAATCCCAACATCCTGCAGTTCAATTTTTGTTCAATCTCTCAATGTTTGTCAAATCGTTGCCTCCTTGCAACCTAGCATCAATGCAAATGATCAAAAGACCCATTGGGGTCTTGTACACGAAATCCTCAGCATAACAGGACCAGCTGATAATCACTTTTTGTAGAGGTACCGCACTGCTTAGCAACGCAGCTTTGGAAGCACAGGAAATGTACAGCGTCAAAGTGATCCTTCGCGGCAAAATTTTTGGTAGCTTTCCCTCCCTCGACCATCTTCCGCGCTGAGCCACGGTGGTGTAGTTCCTGGACTGGGCGTACTCTCCCCACACCTGTCAACAGTCACACTCAGTCACACTCCAATAGTTGATCATAGACTGATCATAGACTGATCATAGACTGATCATAGTGAATCGTAGTGACTGTCATAGTGGGTCAAAGTATTGGAGGCTCTCCACCTCCAAACAAATGCTCGATAAGTACATTGGAAGCAAGATGCCTTGGTGCTGCAGGCGTGAGTCGACCCATGGCACAGCGGCATTCACTCTGCAAATGTCAGTCATGGTTCAATGAGATCAGCTGCACTGAGAGAATTACGAGTTGCTTGCCAAATATCACGAGCATAAAGCGGTACTGAAATACATCCTGCAGGAATATGGGAAGAATGCACGCATGAATCACAAGGCAAAGCAACAGGTCATTCATCGCTCCAGTCGTGCATGGACAACGCTATGCAAAGCTTCTTGTGCATGGTCCATTCCACCATTCAAACCCATTCATGGGATTTCTTACCGTGGGCACTCAAACCCTTTTAAAGACAGTACTCGTGACCACATCTAAATTCTTGTTTGACGATGGTAGATGCAGCATTTCAGTCCCTACACAATCAGAAGTTTGTTCTGCTTCATCTAAGTGAGGCACTTCCACGGGAGAGAAGGAGCAGAATGGCGAGTAACATGTACTTGGATCCTGCTTTCAGCAGTTTGGCTGCCTCAACGGGTGGATCAGAGGGCACTGAAGGAGCTTCACTTCGCTTCACTTCCCTCAGGCGCGAACCAGGTAAAAATTGGCTTGGTCTTCTCCATGGTAAGCATACCACAGGGTGTTTATCAGAGTCGACAAAGTTCCAACCTCAGTTCTCAAGCGGCAGCCGCAGCCATGGCCATCCAAAGAATCCAAAGACTTCCAGTGGCAGCTGGGCGGGAATACTGAGGGGATGTCTGCTGCAGCGCCGACGCATGCAGTGAGCAGAATCCGAATCCTTGGGCCGAGGCCGTGAGGATTCGTATCTTGTGCGCTAATCACCGATAGCAAGGGATAGGATCAAATAGGATCGGACAGGCTTTGATGGAGAAACAGGATAAACACATTGATACCGTAAACAAAAAGCATATTTCGTCAACTTCCAAGGTGCGGATGCTGTGTCTTGGCACTTGTGCTCCTGGACACTGCAAGCGACTCTGTTTTGTTGTGAGCAAGAGAGAGAAGAAAAAACGTTCAAAAAATGAAAATCAAGTCTGGAAGATTTTGCATGGTGAGCTGTGTGAATGTATCCCAATCGCGCCCAACCTTTTCAGAACAGCAGCCATTTGGCAAGCAGCGAGAAGAGCATACCTCACTGAGCTGTGAGATGCTGAGATGCTGATGCTGTGAGCCAGGTCCAATTTGTGCAAAGTTGCGCGGTTCAAGTATGCAAAGTTTGTGCAAAGTAGCCGCAAATAGTGAAAACAAGTGGCAAGGCCATGAAGAAGTAGACGCCACCGGGTCCAATTCGATCCATGGAGAATTCTTCCAGAAAACCGAGGTGTACATTGATCATATGCACCTGAAGCGACATTTCCATGTAAACTCTGCAAGCACAACCACTGGTAGCTAGAGAGAAGCTGAGTATGAGACTGTGTAATCAATTGTTCCTCAGCTAGTGCTCTCTGCATGGCGAAATCGTAAAGTCCCGGAGTCCGCTTCACGGTCTTGATTTTTTATTGTCCAAGTACTGTTCGGGTACTGATGGCATGTCCAGAAGAACCACACAAGGACGACTTTGCAGAGAAAAGCTTGCACTCACTCTTCAAAGCTAAAGGTCTTGCATAGCCAGAACAGTCCACAATTGCAGCATACCACCACCGTGGCCGATGGGTCTCGAAGATTTCCTCGGCTTCTTGCATTTGCATTCCGGCCGCTTGCAAGTGCCGTTGCGAGCCCATTCTTAAGAGTCTTGAGTGGAAGTTATTCCAGTGCTGGGGTGTTCCACGTCTGCATTCTCATGGAGTGTGTCAAGGACTTGGCACGTAAGACTTGGATTTAGTCTTCCACCTTTGCGTATTGTTTCATATTGTTACAGAGAGCAACTTACTGCAACAGCTCTGCTTGTTTGCCAAGAAATGAGAGTTGGTTGTCACCGATTGCTTCCACTAATGATTTTGCATTCCGCCCCAGGGGAACACGGAAAAACAAGGACAACCCCCCGCAGAACGAAAATTGTGGAGGGGGCTCGGAAACGATATGGAAGAGTGGCTCAGTCGTTCTGATTTATTTTTCGATTCCATCGTATTTCTCAGTGGTTGAGTTTGAGTTTGCAATTTGTTCACATATCTTTCTAAAATGCGATGAGGTCATCTGCAGGTTATTAATGCCTCCGTTGATAAGTTATAACATTAACTTAACAGCCGTACAGCGGCAAATCTTCTCTCTGTATGTGGCTTTGACTAGCTCTTGTTCATTCTTGTTCTGTGATGTTCTGTGTCTTGCTCAGCTCTCCACCTCACCATCACCATCGTCGTCATCAGCAGTGTCAGCGTCGTTGTCATTCCAATGTTCGCAATGACTCCGGTCAATGCTGTGCTTATTTTTTTTGCAGAGTACCTACGTCACGGGGGTTCAATTGTGTGTCTGTGTCAGTCTATGTCAGTCTATGTGTCACCTTTTCTCTCCTCCTCCGAGGTCTCCCTTCCCTGTGTCACTCTTGCATTTTTCTTCTGCCTCAACGGTCCAAAACCTTGATGTGTTTTTGACTCGGCAGAGCGTTGAGGCCCCGCTTTACCTCGTAATGCCCTTCATGGTGTTCGTGATCCACTATATGCGTGGGCGTTGATTTCCACCACGTGTCTGCTGCAAACATGTTGAGAATTCAGATGTTTCATGTAGTTTAAGAAAACAGTTTCTTGATTTGTGAATGGTCTGAACATGTTTGAAGTGTTGTTTACCTTTGATCTTCAGGTTTATGATCCCGATCAATGTTGGATGCCCACCAACAAAGTCACTCTCAGGAGAGGGTGAAGAAAAAAAGCACAACATTTGCAAGACCTTATGCAAAATCAAATGGGAAGACAAGCAAACAGCCCAATGGCCCAACAAAATGCAAAGGATATACCGGAGTTTTTACATCATATCATTGATAATATGGCTGGAATCACACCAACTACCCAAAACCGAACATAATGAGCCCCAAAACGCCTCTTGAGAAAGCTTATTTGAAGAGATGTTTTCCGAATTGTTCGAAAGAATTCTGCGAGCTGCTCCCGAATTGATCCAAGTCTCTGCTTTGGGCGCTTTGCCTGAAACCAAGGTGGACACATTGATGACCTGTGCCGGGGGGCACGGGAGGCCACATTGGCCTGTCATCTAAAAAAAGTGTTCAACTATGATGATGTGAAAATGACTCGTAGTAAATCAGGAACATGCAAGGAAAACCTCCAAATGGAAGGGTGCAAAAGCATCTTGCCCCTGAGAGTAAGGTGTAGAAGAAAAAGAAAACAAATCCAACCAAAGACTATATCGCTATTCACATGTCATCACTATGCATCACTGATATCGGCGGCGGATCATGCCATGCCAAATCTTGCCAAGGCTCGTCTGTCCAACGAGCTGCAGCTTTGAGCCTCGCAATCCCACAGCATAAAGCCAGGGTTAACGGTTAGACAAGTATTCTGAACAGTATTCTACAAAAGAATGCAAAAGAAACATAGCTTCAGGTAGATGAAGGAAATGACGAAATGATCTAATTAAAGTCATGCACGGTGTTTTGCCCCCAAAAGCGACAGATGTTTCGATACCTACTTGGCAAGTTGGCAACGATTAGTGCTTTCTCAATTGGAGAATGGCACCATCAAACCATCCTCTTCTTCTTGTTTGCGCCTGTGCTGATATTCAATGGACCTCGTTTCACCTCAATCCCTCTCACGAAAACAAGGAAAGGCTGACTGGTCCACCTGCTAAGCTAACTGCTGAAATTGAAAGACTGAAAGGTCCAGGTCCAGGTAGTTTCACTAGCCCAAAAAGATCCCCAGAGAATTTGAGGGTGAGAATGGTAAGACACCATGCACCATTGATGGTCTGCGACCCTGCCTGTCGGAGTCGCAGCCGAAGCCCCAAAAGGCAGAGCTGTCCGGATACGACGTGGCTTGGTCATCCAACCTCGCAAAAATAAAGGAAAATTTAAAATTAATCATAAAATGATATAAATGTATCATGAAATGACTTGAAACGGTGGCTTCCCCTGACTTCATCACCAAGACACAAAACAAATTTGAGGGTTCCATCTCCTGGATTGGCACAGTGCAGCGTGGCCTCAATGCAGAGACTCAAATTTCCAGAAATAATCCGACAGGACACTGCCAAATCCGTGGCCCTTCGGACCTGCAATTTGCCCACAGGATGCCGAGTATTTGCATCCTCCTTCCAATCAAAACCTCGATACCGACAGAATCCAACGCAGTGCCGGTGACATGAAGAAGTCTCACTCACCAGACGAGCTGCAAAATTTGGATAGAAAGACAATGCCACCAGCTGGGACCTTGGACGGACATTCTGCCATGATTCAAGATGCGGCCGATTTGATTCAAAATTCTGGATGAATCTTTGCATTTCGTTCGTGTTACTCATCGTCCCTGCCTCGACAGAGCCTCTGACCCATGCCTCGCAGACGCGGTGCACACGAAGGAGGAGACCAAGCTATGCCAAGTGCTGCACCAATGGACCAAGTTTCAGCTGAGGCGGGCGCAGACTCTGTAAGTTGACAGATCACAGGCAACAGGAGAACCAATCGGGGTGGCATGGCACAGCTTGACTGCCAGAGTGTTGAGAAAACCTGGAACATTTTGATACAGCTTGACACTGAGATCCATTGAGCTTCGGAATTCTCAGCACGATGCTCTCCATCCATATCGTCAATTGGAAAAGCGGATTGATAGTCGTAATCTGGTCGTAATTGGCTTCATTTATGCACGGGTTTTCTGATGCTCTTGCAACCTGGTTTCATCCGCTGATGTGATGACTCTTCTGCAAGGCTTGCTGATGAACTTTAATGAACTTTACATGTTCGTTTAAAGGCCGTTCGGCTGGGAGGAATTGCCGGCCAAAGCAATTCATAGGCTTTGAAATTGAACCCATTGCATCATGGCTCAACCTCAATCTACAAGTCGGTTCGCATTCCCTTTTCCCTCCAAAATTCCAGCCATACATCGAGCCAGAAGTGAAACTGTTCAACGTCATGTTCAAATCATATTCAGCATGGTCAGCATGGCCTTGAAGTCGAAGTCGTCCAAAATGCCGAGGAGCAAACGGAAACACGTGGTCTTCACACTTCACTTGTGCCTCACTTTTGCCTCACTTCTGTCTCAAGTGCTCACAGACCTTGTCGTACGCCTCAGCCACCTCTCTGAATTTGATCTCAGCAGCTGCTTTTTTCCTTGGCGACGGCAACGACCAAGCGGCTAAACAGGCGCGACTACAGCAGTGACTCGTAGCGATTCCGACTCCAGTGACTCTGCAGACTCCAGTGACTCCTGTAGTGACTCCATGTGACTCCTGTAGTGAGTCCCAGTGGTGATCCCAGTGACCTAGTGAGGACCTAGTGCTTCGAGGGACTGGCCCGGATTCTTGTCGGGATGATGTTGCAGCGCAAGCTTTCGGTACGCCTTGCAGGAAATTTTCCAGCGGCCACAACATGCCACGACCAAACTTAGTATATCTATATATGATATATATGTATATCTTAGTATCAGAGCATGCCTTCACTTTGGACTTGAAGTGTCTTGCCAAGGCTCATCCCACCGGATAGGGGCCTCTTCCTTTCTCAAGGCTATATTCTGTAAAGCTGCTATGAACATTTCTCGAACATTTGGACACTTTTCTATGCAGATCATGGATCAGGACGGATCTGGAACAGTTTGGCCTTGCGAACTTCGTCATGACTCGCAGAGGCTGGCAAACCCAAGATTCGAAAGTAGCGCTCGATGGGCGGCTTTGGAGCTACTGGAGGCGGCCTCCAACTCCATCTGTAACATGAAACAAGTGTTTCCAATGAAACAAATGAAGTTGCGCTAAGGCTGCTAAGTTGTAACAAAATGATAAAACGGGTTGTGTCAATGTCATATGTCTCACACGTCTCACATGTCACACGCGCCCGCTGCGCCCTTTTCTGCTGTCAAGCTCCATGTTCGTTTCAGTCCCGGCCTGGGTCTTCCACCACCAACACCTTGGTTGCCCAGTGGGGGTCCAGGTCCCGCATTTCGTCTCTGGCCCGAGGGCATCCCAGCGTGATTGCGATTGCCTGTCACGGATCTGGATGATGGGGGCAAATGGTGGGCCAAGATTACACCAGTTATAGATATGCCGCAATGAAACCATACAAAACCTAGATTTATGTATATATATTTATTTATTTATTTATCTATATATTTATCTATATATTTATCTAATTTGCCAATTAATTTCACAAACCTATTTTTGCCCCACTGGTACCAGCACATGACAAACAGGGACACATCAAGCACATCCCGCCTGCTGCGAAAGCTCGTCTGTTCTCTTCGGCCTGCAGGCTGCAGAAGGAGGAGACTTGGCTCGGAAAAAAGAAAGTACCCAGCTCAGCCCTGTCTTTTTCCAATGGAACAAGACAAACACAGCCTGCTTTCATCCACGGCTAGCCAGTTTTTGTTGGTATTTGGTTGGCATAGGGTTGACTGTCACAATTGATGCATACAAAATCATACAAATAGAGATTGTCAGACTCGTCCCTCACCTCTCAACATCAGCCTAGTTTCAGAGCAGAGCAGCTTGGTACATTTGGCACCACACCTTCGCCTCCCAAATGCGATCGTAATCATCGCCGAATCCCGACTTCGCTGACTTCTCAGGCTTGCCCCTTCGGTTGCTCGGTATGCCACCATGTGTGCTGGAAATCCGTATGGCATGGTGACGTATGTGACGTGGTGACGTGGTGCATCTGCCAGTCATCTTGGCTTGGAAGAAAAATGTCTGGCAAAAGACTTTATCATACTTTATCTAGTGACTCTAGTGCATCTTGCAGAATCTTGCAGCTGGGCCACGTCTGGGATGAGTTTTTCTCGCTTTTCTGCTCCTCAGAAAGTAGGCCACACCTTCCTGGTTGCACTTGGCTAAACACCGAATCCCAGATCACACGACTATGCTGGGTTCCTGTGCGTGTTGCGATCTATCAGCTGGATTTCCATAGTTGAAGAAATTCTTGAAGCGCGATTCCACCATCTTTACTTGACCTGGCAAGGCATATGGTTTTGAATCTTTGAACATCTTTAAACCCCCGACATCCTGCACCACATGTCCAGCCTATGGAGGCAATCAGCTTCTGGATTAGCTCCTCCTGGACCAATGGCTCAGCTCACCCGCTCACCAATCGCAGGCAAGTCTCATCCAGTGAACTCATGTGGCCACCAAGAAACCAAGGCTTTCACGAGCTTTGCAAATCTGCCGCTTTGGGCGCCCATGATTTTGAGTCCACTCTAACTCCCAGGTGATGTGGCAATGGGGAAATCTTCTGAAGATGATTTTCTCAAAATGGATGTCTTTTCTCTACTGTCTCTACCCCCAAGCAACTGCGTCAACTTCAAAAATTATCTCAGAATCAGCTGGTGTCCCCGCTCCCGGCTAGATCCACTTGGGAAGCTCAACTTGCGCTCGCCTCAGCCACTGGGGCAGCTCTCCGCCTTGACCCCTACAATTGTATACAATTGTATGCATGTAGTCATGGATAAACCAAGCCAAGGCGCTACAAACTTTGCTTAAAGCGCTCAACGGCAACTTTTCCCAAACCAAGACATCAGTGAGCTTCGCCACCATGTCCTGGCATCGCAGGGTATTGCATCGCATCATTCTGTTGAGAACGTTTTCATGATGTTTCACATGTGCTCATATATATTCATATACATGCATACATACATACATACATATATATATAATATATATATATATATGTGTGTGTGCATGTGTTACATTATATTTTCATATATGTTCATATATGAAACGCTGTCGTTCAGTCCCAGTCCTGCTTTTCCTCAGATTTGGACGGATTCGAGTCATGTGACACTGGCAGCCGCAACTGGGACGTGGTTTGTCATGACTTCATCATTTTGACGCAGAATCTTTGCCAAAGCTTGATCTGATCGACACATTTCAAAAGCCCAGCGTCAGTACCAGCTTCTACAGCCAGGCCACGTCGTTCGAACCTGGGCCGGACAACGATACCAATTGTTTTTTCATGTCATTTCATTTCATGGAGTAAAAGTTCCGTGCCTTTGCCATGTGACCATTCAAACGCGCTGTCATGCTCTGTGATGCGCTGTGATGCCCTGTGATGCCCTGTGATGCCCTGTGATGCCCTGTGCGCTGTGGCCAAGCCGAACTGTATGCCGTCCCAGCAGCTCGCGCTTCAGATCGCCAGCGCTGCCCTCCTCAAAGCGTTTGATCTGTTTCAGAACTTCCTCAGCCTCACAAGTGTCGTCATGGCACGCTTGTGTCACGTGTCACGGGATGTCAATGTCACGGGCACATCACCGCGCTGTCAGATCTGTCAGAGTCGAAATATTCGCATGGTTCAGTGGAGCAAAAGATCACGGGACTACCGGGACTACCGGAATTGTGGGATTTTGTTGCTTGTAAGCTATTATTGTTATTATGATCTATCCCAGCCGTTTAGTAATTAGTAATCATCTAAAATGGCTGGGTAAAAGCTGCGTTTTCTGCGCGCTGCTCTGCTTTTTTTCCATTGGACTCTGCAAGTCGTTCCGAGCTATGTGGACTGAGCAATCGAGCATTGTTACACCACCCTACACGAGTTTCTTTACCTTACATTCCTGTGCTTGCCACTGCGGCAAGCAAGGTGCACCCCCTGGCATCCATGGCTGCACAATGGAACGTTGTCTCACTTGATGGGGTCCTTTCAGCCCTGTTTGAGGTGAAATTAGGCACTCACTCCAGGCACTCCAATCTCCCATGATGCAATCACGCAGGCCCCTCGCTGTGGATGGGTCCACTGACATGGGCTCAGCTCCCTTGATGGGTTTCACCATGAACACATCTCCAGTCTCTGTGAGATTCGTGACATTCTCGATGTCCTCCACCACGGAGTAATTGACAGCCTCCTCCAAATCCACCTGTTCCTCGGGTCCTAGAACTTGATCCAATGATGACTCAGCTGGGGGAGCCGGGCCCGGGTCTGCCGTCGCGAGCTTGGGCGCCCACAACTTCTGGGAGGCCTGGAGTAGGGACACACTGTCACCACTGTGGGCATCGGAGCAAACGCTCTGAGGAGTTGTGGCTGTAGCCGTGAAGGATGCCAAGCCCGCTAAGCAAAGGATGCGGTAAAGGTATCGCACTTCCATGGCTTTGCGCAGTAACATTGCCAAGTTTGCTCATAAGTTCGGTGCCGAAATCTACAGAGGCGCACAGAATCATACAGAATCACAACTCAGAGCAAAACAAACGCAAACTCACATAAAATGAAAAAGCAATTCGGTTCGAGAGAGCGACATCTTGACAGCGCCGTGGCATCATAAGTAACAAGAGATAAATAACAAAAGAAAACAGGAAGCTTGAAGCGGAAACGTGATTGATTCAGTCAGGACATTTTGAGAATCTCACAAGTTGTTCTTCTACATGAGAAACATCTGGGATGAGGAGAGGCGTCAATGCCAATAGCATCCAATAGCTGAAAAGTTCATCCGGCCTTGCTCAGGTCATTGAACTTGTCCACAGGGACATTCTTCTTCTTGCACATCTCCTGCCCCAGTGGATCATGTCAATCATGGCAAGTGAAATGACTTTGATGCAACGAGTTCACAAAGAGTTCTCCAGAACGCGATCCCGACGACTGCGGCCATTGTACAGCGACACCAGAAGCAAATCCTGCAAGGATTGAGACTGATTGGCTGTTGCGGTCCTTAAAGATGAGCATTTTGCCAATGATGAAGCCATATAGCCGCGAGTGAACATCAAAAAAAATGTGCTAGAGACGTGCGGCACTTCAACTTTTCGTTCAAGGGCAAACTTCTGTCTCAATGTGTCTCAATGATATTATACACCTCTACACGCAGGGCAAACTGCCTCAGTACATCTTCCGGCGAATCACGCTGACTCGCTGCGAGAATATTGAGTCATGTCATTTGTCAATATTTGTCATACATCTCTGGTACATCTCTGGTTGACTTCATGGCCATGACCAAATGAATCTGGTCACCTTGGCTGGTCTTGCCTCACTTCTCGGCAGTCTCTGCTGGCTTTTCCTTGGCATCTGTCTCTTTTGTCTCCTTTGTCTCCTTGGGGGCTTTTTCCTTCTCTTTGCCCATGTATGACTCCAACTCTCCATCAAGATGCTCCTTTTCAAGGCCATCTGCCTCCTTGCCAAAATACTTGCTGAGTTCCTGGTCAAGCTGTTTGGGGTCAGCTGGCTTTCCATTCTTGGTCTTGCCCTTGCCGCCCTTGCCCTTGCCTTGGCCTTTTCGGGTTGGGCCACGGCCACCAAAGTTCCGGAACTCATCCATGCTGTCGCCCTTGTCTCCGAACATGTCATGCTTCCATCTGCCTCCAAAACTACCAGCACTTCCACGACGCGGCGACCTCTCACGATCAAAGCTGCGATCATCACCACGCTCATCGTGCATGGAGTAGCTTGCGTATCCGGAGCCGCGTTCAAAGCCGTTGCTCTTGCCCTTGCTCTTGCCCTTGCCATATCCACCATATCCACCGCCGTATCCACCATCGTATCCACCATATCCCTTGCCGCCATTCTTGCCCTTACCACTGTCTTTGCCCTTCCATCCTTTGCCCTTGTTGCCATAGCCATAGCCATCCATGTCATCATAGTAGTCACCACGGTCATCCCAAGGATCTCTCCAACTCTTGCCCCATCCTTTGTCTTTTCCTTTGCCGTTGCCTTTGCCCTTGCTATAAGATGATCCCCAAGAGTCTTCTTCAAGATCCTGTCTGCCCCAGGCACGCATGCCGCTGGCATCCATTTCTTGACGCTTGGGTGGTGGTCCGGCTACCATCCCAAAATCCTCTCGTGCCACATCTTTCCTCAAAAAGATCGCCTGAGTGTTGCACCGTTTACTCATTGCTACAACTGCTACGCCTACGGCTACGGCTGGGTGGACGATGGACGATCCGTCACGGGCCGCGGGTTTCGAGGGCTTCAAAAGCCTGAGACTGATGCCTGCGAAAGAATGGCGACGAAGATGCATAACAGGCACAACAAGGAAATACATGTCAAAAATCAAAATATATGGATTGATTAGAATAACGTTCAGATTTTTTCAGATCTTTTCAGATCATTCAAAATCCACCGGCAAAGGAAGTACTATGGAGAACTCAGTTCTTGTCCTCCATGTCTGCACGTGACATGCTAGCTCCAAAGCTCAGGCCACGTTCGCTAGCTTCCTGCAGGATGGATGGGATGATACTTCCAAAGGACCATGTGACAATGTCATACAATGTCACACGGCAAATGCTACGATGATACATCCCAAGCAACAAGTTGAGAAATGCACAATGTGACTTCTACGACAAAATCCAAAATCCCTCAAAATCCCTGTCTTTTGAAGAATGTTGAGGGGCATGGCTTGCCAAATTCGAAGTTGGCGAAGCCGCCTTGGAGAGGTTGGCAGCACACTGGCACAGAGGAAAGGCGCAGAAAGGGTGAATCAGAGCCACCAGGGCATCTATTGATACCTATTGAATCTATCAGAATCTATCAGGATCTATCAAGTCTTATTGAGTCTATTGCTTACCAGTTAAACGGCAGGAGAAGCCAACGAATTTCAATAGAATCTTGGCTCAACGATAAAAAATGTTACCAATGCAGTGCCGAAGTGCTCAATGACCTCACCCTTCTCAACACATCCATCTGTGGGGATGCCCACTTCGGAGCACTCTGCCTTCAGCTGCTTGACATTCATCTGCCGCCAGTGGCAACAAGCTGCCAAGACCGCCTTGGCACCCAAAGAGCCCAAACTCTCCAGGGGAATCGCCTCCTCCTGGCACTGCCGCTCCAGGTCCAACGCCTCACTTTGCGAATTGGCTGTGCCCTCTGCATCTGCGCCATCTGCGCCATCTGCGCCATCTGTGCCATCTGTGCTCCTTGGTTCACCCTGCGCTGGGCCATCAACGATTCCGAAGGCCTGGAGCAAATGGAGCAGCTCCGCCAGGTTGTCCTCGTCAAGCTCCAGCCCCTCCAGCCGCTCCAGCCGCTCCAGCCGCTCCAGCCGCTCCAGCCGTTCTCGCACAGAGGACGACAGCTCGGTGGCTCCAGAGACCAGCAGCACTCGGATGGTGTCCAGGGCTGCCCAGGCGTTCGAGCTCTCGCTCTCGCTCTCCAAACATTCCAGGGAAGCTGCGATGGCCAAAGACAGAGGAGTTTCACCTGTGAAATCCGCGGCATTCACTGGGGCACCATACTCCAGCAACAGCCTCACCATATCTGCAGCTGCATCTTGTCCACCCTGACGACTCGCAAAGTGCAAAAGCTGACGTCCAGATTCATCGACTCCTTTGGACAAAATCTGAGAGCCCTCAAGGAGCAGCAGCCGCATCTCCTCCACATTGCAAGTCTCCACCGCTCTCATCGCATCATCCGCTGGAACTCCAGATCTGTCTGGAACGATGCCAAACTCCGTGAAGAGGTTCACCACTTCACCTCAGCTCTTGGCTCTTGAACTATAGGAACGAGAGCAATCAAATTTAAGCAAACTTCAAGCAACGAGAAGGCAATGCAAGGAGCAAACCTGCGATGAGAAATGAACTAAAAAAGCAAGCAAGCAGGCAAAGGAAAAACCAAAATCCAAAAGAAAGGGCATGCAATGACATCGCACCATTTAGTGCGTCAAGAAGTGAACTGAAGATGGCACAGCCAAGCCACTTTGACGGTTTTCAATGGCCAAATCCCTGGCTGTACGGCCATGGCTGTTGCGAAGTAGCGCATCGGCACGGTGTTGCAGTAGAAGGCGACACAGCTCAGCTTCCCCACGACACGCCAGTTCCATCAGAGCCGTTTCCGAGGCAATGGCATCCGGATGACTCGGATCTGCTGCAGCCTCCAACAGAGCAGAGACCACCCCGAAGCGTCCATCGAAGCCATCCGCTGCTGTCACATCTGTCGGACAGCGTGCGGCGGCCAACAAAGGCGTCTCCCCCAACAAGTTCTTGTTGTTCGCCTCCGCCCGTGCAGCCACCAAGACTTGCACCACTTTCTGGCCACCGCATTCACCGCCTTCACTGCAACCTATGGCACACCTGTGGAGCAAAGTGTTCCCGTCCACATCAAAAGCACGCACCAAATCATGTACGGCAGATTCTCCTTCGGAGATGGATCGTAGCTTCGTCAACCATAAGTCCAGATTGGCCGCGTTGTGTTGGTCAACTGCAATCATCACCTTCTGAGCTAAGCTCTCAATATCCTGTGCCCATGCATGTGAATGAAAACAACCAACATGAGAAAACGGAAGGCACTGAAAACGGAGACAGGAGTCCAGTAGCAGCCTCCCAATACTTAGTTTCGAAACACAGTGGGAAAACACGTGGCAACGATGAATAGACAAGACTTCTCCATTTTTTTTCGCTTCTATTAACTTGCAAGCTCCCGGTGAGCTCCAGCTGCTTAGGCATGCACTGACCACCACTTTAGGGTTAGACTTGGTTAGACTCGGTTAGACTCGGTTGGACTCCATCTGGTGCCCATCTGGTCTTGTGAAAAGTCCTAGACCCTACTTGCTGTACTGGCCCGCCACCCACCTCCACGCTCTTGTCGAGATCAGGCTCCTGGCAAGCCCGAGTTCCCTTCAATGCGGCACTGGACGAAAATGTACCGATGGCTTGGATGCGCTGAAAAACATACGTGCCACAAATGTATACAAATATGATTTCATATGATTTCAAATGTGCCATAAATATCTGCTCACTGATGGTTCAATGGCGACTGGCACCTTCAAATGATCATCCAAGGTCGACAGGATTTGTGCCAAATCAGCTGCCACCTGCCGGAACAACCCTTGGGATGCAAGCAGGCAATACGGCAGGGAGCTTAAAGGCACAAAGTCATCACAAAATATACACATCAAACCGGGAATCAGTCGGATTGGACTTGCTAGGAAAAACCGGACACACGCACACTTATTATTATTACTCTTATCATTATTATTATTAGTGTTATTATTATTATTATTGTATTATTATTATTATTAATTACTATTATTATATATATATGCATATCATGATATCTCTGGATTCCCACCTTTCGCTATCTAGATCTATGTACAGTATACCTACAGTATCCTCACATATCTTCACTTTCACCATGTCGTGCGGTCAGGAGCCCCAGTGGAGCCTCTTCGTTGCCCTCAGCCATCCGCGTCTCCAGCAAGTCACGACCTTTGGATCTAAGACAGTCAGATGTCAGCAACGGTGAAACAAGTCACGACATGTCACGACCTGCGCTTCAAACTTATCATCTAGCTGAGTCATTGCTGAGTCTAGCTGAGTTTAGCTTGTTACTATCCTATACTATCCTGTTAATTGGTGCTCAGTTTAGTTCAATTGCTTGTTCGCACACCCTTATCTACTGCACCTACGGCCGATACTCTACAAATTGATATCTCTGCCGATGTTGGTCGCTCAGCTTTAAAAGTTTGCATGGCAAGGAGCCTACAACTTCAGCTCGGGCGTTCAAGAGCGATGAGATCACAGCAGAGGCGGTTGCCAGTGCACCTGGTCTGTCATCGGCCACAGCCACAGCTGCCATTGAAAGAGCCAGCGGGCTTTGGTCGTTGGCATCGGGAACCCCTGGTCGTGCTCGACGTGACAGCAGCATCTGAACAATGTGGTCAGTGCCTGGACGAAGTGGCTGCGCTGCAGATAGGTGCAGCAAGGTTCGTCCCATACCATCCGTGGCATCCAGAGCAGCTTCCACAAATCCACTGTTCCCCTGGGAGTTCCCCTCCAGTTTCTGCAATGCACGCTGAACAGCTTCTACATCACAAGCCTTGACAGCTGCCCGTAGGGTCAGAGGTTTGGTGGATGTGCCTTTGGTGGCGCCATACCCGGATGGACCTTTGTAGGTGGGCGATGAGGCCGCCGCTGGAAATCCATAGGTGCTGGATGAAGGACCTCCATCCGAGGGATCGGCTTCACCTGGTGGTGCAACATGGCAACACGGGAGTTTTTGGATAAAAAGAATGGCCCTTCCTACGCAAATTGGGAGCCAGTTGATTCTGTTGGGATTGAGGGTTCAAGTTGATTCAAGGCTGATATGAACTGATATGACTCAACGCAACTGATATCAAGTTGAGTCAGTGAACCTGGCCTGACATGCAACTGCTTCGAGGCTTTACCACTGTGCTGCTTCATCCTCTGAATCGCGCGGCTGGGATGGGCGGCCTACATTTTCCCAAACGTCTTGCAACGCTGAAAGGCTTCACACTTTTCACTGAATCATACAAATCAAAAAAATGACTAATGACAAATCTGGCAACGAATGAGTACAGCTTTGTGCAGCTTAGTACAGCTAGAAACTTCTGAGCACAAAGAGTTTATCGTTTGATCTTTCAAATGCTGAGATTGTCCGGGTAGCATTACGATGCTTGGAGAATGTTGAGGAGTTCAACCAGACACCCGACTTGCAATGCACGGGGCTAAGCGCCTTTTTCCAACTGTTACCACCTTAAATCGGCAACGTAAGCAGAAAGCTACCACGCTACCGACGCTACCAGACTAGATTGACTAGATATGAAAGCGGCCCACAGTTGGTGTCAGTCAGAAAATGTCGTCGAACATGACAATGGGAACCTCTGTCCGCAAGAGCCTTGGCTGGCTGCAGGACCGCGGTGAACTGAAGTAATTGAAGTATCATTTGTTGATTCTTGCATTTTTTGTGCCGGATGCTCTCCAAGCATTCGACTCTTTCTCTGGACTTTCGGGTTGCAATCCACCTGCAACAAGCCAAAGTCTACTTCATTCTATTTCTCGCTGCGCAAAGTCAACACAATGACCATCAATCCGAAACCTTCGGCAATCTGGGTCTGGACCTGGGGCCGACTGTTAAATTTGCCCAACACGCACTGTTCAATCGCAAATGCCAAATTCGAATAGGCTTCAGGCTGCGGGCGGCTTAAGCACTTCAGCAGGTGGCTTTGCACACTGCACATTGTTTGAAGCGACTTGTGACCTTCGATTGTGCGGTGCTGTCCAATTTTCGCCACTTTTCCTTTTGAAATCTGTTGTGATCTGTCTTGAGAGCTGGGTCATGCATGGTTTTGCCATGTTGCAATCTTTCCCGCCTCCCTGGGTGCAGGCCCTGCAGGAGAGTTGGATTTGAGTTCAGCCCTCCTGTGAGCCTCGAAGCACGATGAAACGCGCCAGGAAAGAGTCCCATGGACTGCGCAAAATCACGAGCTAACGAGCCGCACCTTGCGGAATGAAACCTCAGCTGTCACGGCTGTCCCCAACAAATCCGCAATGAACAATGAATTACTTGCTTAGTTCCAAACTGATGGGCACGTTGCTGGTGTTCCAAATGTTCTTTTAATCGCATCAGGTGCAACCTCAGCATTCCATGGCACAAAGCAAAATAATGGTTTCACACTCCAATCAAGCCTGCAAAAAAAAAACAACGCACATCAATTCGCCTCATCTGTTCTTCATGTTCTTTCTGGTGTGCCAACTGCATACGGCGCAAATCCTCCTTGCATGAGAAAAAGTAAAGCACAAACGCCACCACAAGTCAGTCCAGCAAAGCACTCCTGGCTGGAAGGGGCACCCCAGGGTTTTGCAGCAGTCATGGGAAGTGGAAAGCCCTGCAAGGCTTCAAAAATGTTGAGACATGCTGGCGGAACCAAACATCGTTTCAAATGTGCACAAACATCCAACAAATTCAAGAATCGAGTCTCAGCCTCACTCACCAGGGCAGGCCTGGCCGGATTTCAACACATTTTTCATCAATACCGATAGTTACGATAGTTCGGGATTGTGTAGAACCACAAGGCAACATTTTTTTTGTTCGTTCTCAGCACTTCATGCGTTCTTTTCAGCCATGAAATGCGGGTAAACCCTCCTGAAAAATCACCTTGCCTGTTTTGAGTTTCCATGCCCTTGGATGTCACCAGGCAACGCAACAGCAACCCACATCACAGCGTCGGATATCATCGGATATTATTATAGACAATGCATATTGGATCAGTTCTTGCATAGGCAGTCGAGCATCATTACCATCCACGTTCGATACCATGTGGCTCACCAAATCGTCAGCGACTTCAACCTCCATCGGGTTTTGACCGCATCTCCTGCCAGGAAAATGTTTTGCGACGACAATTGTTTGGAAACACCATGAAACGACCGAAATTTGGCAATTCGACTGAAAACCCCGGGGCCTTTGGCATACACAAACAGCTGCCGAGAGTGCCGTCCCCATGTTCAAAGAATTTGATGCTGACAGCTGCGAAACCAAGCTGGGTGACCATGGCGTTGTTCTGCCACTGCGTCACTGCTAGATGCGTCATGTGAAATGGCAGCTGCATATTTTGCTCACCGCAACACATCAACACATGCACAGACTTGAGGCCGGGGGTGGATGACGAAAGCTAGCGGGGTAGGAGAAAGAAGGAAGGGAAGACGTATCTTCAGTGTCAGCAGGGAAATGTCGGTGGCGTTTCCGCTTCAAACCCTTTGGTGTCA
>Ga0126342_10002398_pt1 | contig 29143 bp, 26 predicted proteins | sample Cyp1metagenome_FD_92528 | JGI IMG/M metagenome (GOLD analysis project Ga0126342, IMG submission 92528) | Coral microbial communities from Lord Howe Island, Old Settlement Bay, Australia - Cyphastrea 1 metagenome | ecosystem: Host-associated > Invertebrates > Cnidaria > Coral ... | reverse complement strand
CGAAAATCGTGACCTTCCACCAGAAGTTGTTCTTCGTTTACATCCAAACCTGTGAGCAGAACTGAATACAAAAAAATAGAGGAATGTCTTATCATCAAAAAAAGAAGTTCCTCAACTCACTCCGGCACATGAATGGGTTCATTCTAGGAATCCGATTCGGAGAGTTCCTCCACGTGTTGAGGGCAGGAAACGCCTGAAAACACTGGGTGTTGATGAAGTTCATGGGGCATCCCCAGTCGTCACCATAGGTTTTTATTGCCATGGCTTGGATGATGCTTGGATGGGCCCATGACGAAACCTTCCCATCTCTGGGGTCCGATGGCCCACTGAGCTTGATGCGTATTACTGGTTGGTGGTTGAGCCCTACCCCCTCTAAAAAATGATGGAGTTAGCTCGTCAGATGGGATGATGACATTCCCAACATATGGACAAATAATCCAAATGTTCCAAACCACCAAGCAGTTTTTTACCTATTTGAAATAAAGTGATCATATTCGACTTTCTGACTATATCTGACTATCTACAACCACCATCAGAGCGTGATGTCCTATGTTTCCTCAGAGCAGGAGGTATACCTAACCCAGTCAAACTAACATTGTTCACAGTCAAAACCTCTTCCCCAAGATTGCCCAACATCCAAATGAGCCATTCACCGGTATAATCCCATGCAGCACATCCCATGAAATACGGGCAAATACGTATCCAGTAGAATGTGGCCTATAATGGTCTATAATGATAACAATAGTTAAATAGTATAACCCACTAATTATTTAACAGCCAATGTATCAAACAATCTAATTTTTATAAAGTGACACTGCATTACAATGACCCACGGTGTCACCCATTATAGTTACCCATAGTTACCCATCATCAAAAAATATCTATCTTATCACTAAAAAATATTGAAAAATAATATTCACATTTCCCAGGACAAAAGTTTGTTGCTGTCCACTGTTTCAGAATAAAGCAATGTATATCTCTCTGCGGGTCAACGTTATGATTTTAAGGGCAATTTTGGGTGGCCTGCGTGGTGCATCGAATTTACTAGTCGTTTTGAATTAACATTATGTTAAAGGTTACGAATCTGATCCGTTGTCCACGACCCAGGTAGAAACTTCCTTACTAGAAAGTTCTTTGGTAGGAGTCTATGAGGAAACGGTGTTGGAAAGCCCAAGAGGATTAATTTCTGTCCTGGCGTTGCGTTATTTTTAGGGAGGGGCCTTGTGCCCAGAAGAATTTAATCATTGCAGAATGCACACAGTTGCCTATCATTGCCAAAAAATAAAGCACTGAAAAATAATCAACCCCTACAAAAAAAATGGAACATTCATTAAAAATGCTCTGTATATCATGTAATGTGGTTAAAACAAAAATAAACCTTCCCCAAAATCACCATTTTTATGGGTGGTATGAACCATTTCCAGTCATGGATGGTTTATGGCATTGTTTTAACCACATTATAGTCAATAGGACTGTTAATACAAAATCATATATACAGTGATGGCCCAACTAAGTCTTATGTTTATGGGATTCTAATGATATATAGCCTCAGTTATAGGAGTTATTTCATCCCATTTATAACTGTTAAGGGCCATAACTGTTTAAGTCTTATGTTTATGGGATTCTTATATGTATAACTTACTGTACAACCTTCAAGAAATGGAAAGATAAGGGGCCTAGGATCTGTGCGTCACAAGGCTGCCGTCACAATTGCTGTTTTGGTTCTCTCATCCTCGAATTTTTAAATACCCCAGGGCCCCAGGGACCCCAAGTGAAGAGATCCAACACGACATCAGGAGTTTATTTTGGTGGTAATTATTTGATATTAGGGGGGATTAGTTTGTTCCTTGAATGTTTTCGGAAGGTAGCTGATGTCTAATTTGTTTGAAGTCAATATGTAAGAAGCAGCTTCCCCCTGTTACTAACCCCTCCAAAAAATATAAAAACTAGGGTCCGCCTCCAATTTTGGAAAATTTGAGCTTGGCCAATTTGATTTTTAATTGATCCCTTTTAGACAACAATTTAAAAATGAAGCTACCATTTCAGGGTTTCATCCCCTAATAATAAAAACTAGTCAACACCCGGGGTGTTTTTATTAGGGTCCGTCTTTTAAGTCGAAAAACAACGTATTTTATATTAAGGTTTGAAATTTAATACAATATTAGGGGAAAGCATCCAATTTTTGGCAATATTTTAATTACCGTAGATTTTAAAAGGAAATCTAATCGGTTTTGAAATAGAAAAAATAGTTTTTCATATTAGAAGAATAAATTTAGTATTAGGGGGAAGCTTCGCACCCTAATAATAAATACCACCTAATAATAAAAACTAACTGAGGTGTTTATTATTTGGGGTGGTTAGTATTAGGGGGAAGGGATTACTGCAAACCATGTAATCTCTTTCTCTCCTTTGATCATAGTTGCACATGATTGAGAATTATTGACCTATTTTTTTTTGTTTTTTTTTGTCCTACACATGGCACATGTTGATACACTTTGTTCCTTTGGTGCCCCTCGTTGTTGAGCCGCCCGATCAGTCCAGTCCTTCTGCAGATCGGCCAGCTCTTTGTTCGCCTGAGGGGTGTTCCAGATCTTCGTGGATCATCATGTCAAATAACAGGGGGAATTAGACAACATTTGAAACCCTAAGCCAAATAAAGTAGCTGTTACCTGCACTAGATTCATTTATCGATTATATATATATATGTATATATATATATATGTATATATATATATATGTATATATATGTATATATATATATATATATGTGCGTGTGTATTATATTAATTGTATAATTGTTGTTGGCATCACGGCACAGCCCAAAATGTTGTTTCCATTCACCTCCAAGGAAATCAAACGGAAATAGTGGGGAGATCGCCAATGTCAATGACTACTTGGAGGATTCTCCCGCCAGGAATATATATATTTCGGAATCATGAGCGCATCCCCTATGCACGATTTAACATCATTTAACTACAGCATACTACAGCGCAAAAAATTCATGCTGACAGTTCTACCAAAGGGCAAACTTTCTCTGTTCCCAAGCCCATTGTTGGCGTTTCATCAGAAGTGAGGACTTTTCGGTTTCGAACACCTTGAATCCTTGAAGCTTCATATCAGCTTTGCATAAGCTGGGCAAACATATAAACCTCAAGCAAAATCATGAACCGTATATGTAATATGCGTCATATTGCATATTCTGGAGTTAGCACTGGGTGGACCAGGACCATGTTAGACCCGCACGATGTTTTTTGGTCGTGATCACTGCAGGCATTTCTTCAAACAACAAAATGCCGCTGCCGCCCGTCCCGGCTCCTTAGTAAAGCTGACCTCGACATCACCTGGAACAATCATGGCATGCCACAGCTTGGCAAGTAATTACTGTAGTTCAAAACCACTGAGACATATCTCTCATCCTTGCGCAATGCAGCCTGGAAAATAATCAAACCACAAACAAGATGCACATCTGGAATCTTTGGCAGGTCCGGTGGTTCTGGTCAGTGGCACTACAAACAAGCGCTTTCTCTTAGTGACGCCAACAAAAAGCAACTCCAAAAAACCCGTCCCTATTGAAATCATAACATGGGACATTAGCTATAACTTGGTAACTCTTATTTCAGACACATCCATACTCAGGTAGTTTCATATATTTGATCAATTATATAACTAATTTAAAAGTGATACAGGTGATACAGGTGATATTCCATGGATCCGATTTATTTCACATCTGGTGAAGCACCTTTCAACGCGGCGGCCACCGCTTTCCGCACCTTTCAACGCCCAGAGCTCTTTCTGCAGCGCCTCAAGATCCTTGCGCTGCATTGAGAGCTCCGCGTCGTGACTTTCGCTGCGGGACCTTACGGTGAAACCCTGGGGAAACCCGGGGGGATGCTTTGAATCCTACCCATTTCTGAGGTAAGTCGTTGGGAAAGGAAGTTTGGGGCAGGGTTTACGTATGTTTACATGGGTTTCCACATGACCTGTTTCGTACTTCCAATCTCAACTGTTTGTTGTTTTTTCCATGGTTTTCTCCTTATTTCAATCACCAAGTTTGGAGATGTTTTGTGCAAAACATCTTCAATCTGCAGGTCACATCGTCTTTTTCACGGTAAACTCTCCATTTTCCATTTGGGTATCCCTAATTTGAATTAATTTCTATCGTTTATCATCATGTCCCTATATTTCAGCAGGCATTTTAGGGGGTAATACGGAAAAAAACCCATTTTCAGGATATGTTCTGGAAGTTCAACACCAGCACAACCAAAGTTTCTGGGCGAAAATCTCTCCCGCCCCAGCCCCCAGTCATCCCAAGAATCTGCAGCGCCATCAGCGGAGGTCTTAGGGCCTCGAGATCGCTGCGACAGCTGCTGAGAGAAGCGCTGAAGGAGGACAGGTCGCTGCGACCTTGAAGCGTCCCAACTTTTGCTGGGAGAATGGGATGATTTCTAGCTATCGTGAAAAAACTATCATGGGATTTATATAGCCAGCCATATTATGTGTGATTGTTATTGAGTATGTACATATTGATTGATACAATCATGATATATATATATATAAGAATAGTAAAATAAAATAAAATATAATAATATAATATAATATAATATAATATATTATAACATAAAAATATAATATAATATAACATAATATCATAAAATATAACATCACACAATATAATACTATATAATTAAATATAATTGTATATTAGTTATATAATTATATATAGCCTTAAAAAACAACTGGCAAAAACTTCAGTTTGCGCATGGATTATAAATGGATTATTGGTTGATGGCTTTTGTTTCACCCCTGATTTTTTTTAATCAAGTGGGATTATTATCATACGAAATACGGTTAACTAAAACAATATACAATGATCATATGATATAAGCATATAGTATGATGTGACTTGTGTTTACCACAATATATACAATGGTCGTGAATGCAATTATTTTAGACATAAATGTATGGTACATGGATTATAATTTGATTATAGCTGGGAACCTCTTACGGACTGACAGGGTTTAGCATTAGCAGGTAAGTAACTATCTCTCTCTATATATATATATACATACACATTTCTATACAGTATATACATCAGTACGATATCATTGTGCCAACAATAACAGTGGTTGAATACTATGGGCACAAAGATTCTGTGATTCTTGTTGGTTATATCATTGGCTATTTATGGTCATATTTTGATGATAAGCTTATATAGAATAATCTTGATAGATCATGTGGTGATACATGGTGATATCAGTGATATCATCTATCTATCTACAGTACTCTGCATCCATCTACTCAATCTCAAGGAGAGGATCCATGGGGAAGTTGTCCGAAAGTGATGAGAACTGCAGCAACCGCGGTGAACAAGTAGGTGCTCCGCAGCAACCCTCTCGAAGTTTCCACACCGCTATGGAAAACCACCAGTTTTAGTAGGTGGATATCTGCCAAAGTGCAATTTTCCATAGCAATCTCAAAATACCACCAGTTATCAAATTACAGCGCTTGGATTGAAATTAGTATCTCAAATTTGGACAATCCCCGTTTTTTCCCGTTTGTACACACACAAATTGCCAAAACACGAATTTGAAGTTTCAACCAAGAGCCGAAAGTCACTGCCAGGGCTGCACAACCCTAATTGTTCATAAATGTTCCGTGGCAGCCTGAAGAAATGTCATCAGCCAAGTGGCAGGCTGCCAAGTCCGATCTGCAGACGGCCAGCTCGGATTTGGTGGAATGGAAGTCGCCTGCGACAGTTTTGTTTTTGGCTGCGGCAGCCACAAAAACCCGAGAACACCGAACTGTTTGAACCACGCGTGGTCACAATGAACACATAATGACACATATATGAAATGGGTATCGACATAAGCCGGCTGCAGCCCAATTTCGCAATTTCAATTCAATTCATTTTATGATCTGTTTAAGCTTGGAAATCCTGGCATGTGCAAACTACCCATCTTTTATGTTCTGATACGTCCTGGGTAAAGTATGGCTGAAGCGTTCATTTGACAGTATGGTGCAGTTTATTGAAACTATATACCCAATGATTTTGGCTGTACTGTCTTTGCTTGCTCTGGATTTAGAACCAAACAGTACAAATATGTCACTGTTTTGACTAAAACACATACTTTGGATTCTGTGTCCTTTCCTCTTTCAACTGGGTCAATTTCTTTAGCGCTCGGCTAGTCCTAAATATCATGCACAAAAGGAGTTTGATTGTCTTGGCGCAATGCACATCTACCCACTTACATAGCAAAGCATGGAGCTTCAACCTAGCCTTTACCAGTTGTTTTACCCAGAAAGGTTCCCATCTTTACCGGTTTCAATCAGGTCCTAATCTTTACTAGTTTCAATCATACATGTAATGACTGTAATCAATGATAATCACATATCCAATCCCCATTTTCTGTCTTGATATCCAACATTTTCCCCGGTTTTGACTGTTCTTTTCTCTGCCTCAATGGTTGGTTTACCACGATTTACCCAGCGCCTTTGAACACCTCCAGTGACGCCAGATGCTTCTCTTGCTCCGTCTTCAAGGCTCCTTCGAAGGGGGCGGGGGCGGCTTCAGGAAAAAAAACACCAAGTGTTTGTGAAATCTATCCATCCATCCATCCATCCATCCATCTTTCTATCTATTTAATCTAAACTAAAATCTAATTTCATGCAATCTAATCTATGTAATCCAGTGCGCAAAATGAACACACAGAGTAAATCTTACCCTTATATACAAGTATTGAGAAGAGATAGGGACGTACTGTACGATATAATTATGTACGGTATCTATTTACGTCTACACAACTAGTCATTCATACAGGCGCGTGGACATGACGTATATGCTTGGATCTCACACGACGTCCGATTTGGTTGGCAAACCCATGGGTCAGTCTCAAACGGGACATTCTTTGACAAGCCTAGATCATCCCAAGTGGTTGGAACATTTGGAAACTCGATGAAACTCTTAGTAGCTGGCCCCCCATTGAGCAATATAGCTGGATACCCCATAGCTGCCACAGCTCGGAAACGCCTGAAACGGGCGCGCAACGCGAAACCCCACCGAAGCTGGGAGCTTCCCCACCTAGGTTGGCGTCTTGCGATTCCAGGTCTTTCCGTGCACTGCCGAGTTCGGATCCTGGGCGAAAGCCAACAGTTCAGAAGGTGCCTCCTTGGTGCCTCTGATGTTTTTGACGAACCCCAAAATGCAAAAAAAAAATCTTCAGGAGTCGGCCATGAAACCATTCCTCAGAATTCTTCAGACTTATCTTGAAGGGTTCTGGGTCCACATGTTTTTGTTCTATTGCACGCATCTCGGATGAATGGATTGCCAACGTTGTTTGACATCGCTGTTTCTGTTTGCAAAGCTGACCACCCAAGCAGCACCAGGATGAGAATTCCCCGAGTCTCCAGGTTACCTCATTTACGTAACTGGCATCACATGATTGTAAAGAAAAAGGTAAATCATGGCTATATAATTACTATCCAACCAGAATTGGATGCCAAATAATCCAAATAATCCAAATAGGGGAAAATATGAATATAATTATATATTAATGCTTGGAAGACTCCGTTCCTCTAGTGGCTCAAAGCTCATGGTCCAAACTTATACTGAGGTGAACCTCCAGGGCCCCAAGCCTTCACTGTCCCAGCCAAGTCATATCATCACTGTCCATAGGTCAGCAACAAACATTAAGCTAATCATAGTCCAATATGTCCACATAGCAATTCGAATGATAGACAAGACTAATTCATTAATAGTTCGTCCCCCATATTAGATCATATGATAGATAACGACTATCAATAGTCACTTGGCATATGGGCCACGGTCAATATCTATTGCTCCAAGTCATCACAATTTGAAGAGCGTACTATTTTTTTTGGTACAGAATAGAACTACTACCCTCTGGTGAACTAACATAGCAATGGAAAATGGCCATTTATAGTGGATTTTCCCATGAAAAATGGTGATTTTACATTGCTATGTTGGTTCACCAGAGGGTATCCAGTTGCCATCCATAAGTCACCACCGAACCATCCTTGGATTTGCTCCGAAGTCACGAAGACTCTGCAGCTCTGCTTTGGCCCGTTCCAAGTCCGAGCCTGTGGGACTGAGGTGATTTTTCTGATGTCGAGGATCCAAAAGAAGGCCATTTTTTTGGGGAAAATGAAGCATTGTTTAAACATGCTCCAACCATCCTGACATATGTTTAATATAATTTTATATAATCAGATAAAACCACATTCAAAATGAAAGGCCCCAATGTGCCTAAAATGAAGAGCAATCCAAGGCCAAACCAGGGTCTCGTTTGGGGGGTATTGGGCTAGTAAAGTTGTGTACCCCTCTGCTAATTTTATACGGCAGAATATATGGGGGAGTCGTCAACAAACCGGTGATTTTCCATGGACAAGTTGAGTCACTGGAGGGTAGCTGCTGATAGAATTTCTAGATTCTAGAAAACGATGCAGGGATGGCTCAAAACTTTTGTTCTCAAAAAATGTGGAAGGTGACACTGAAAATTGATCTCATTCACCCAATTTGCCGTGGTCAAAGCATCAGGGACCCAAACTAATATAACTCATACTTGATTGGTTCTTCATCCATATCATCCATCCTATTCCAAGTTTGATGGTAAAAACCTCATATTCCATGGCTAAATCATGCGATGCTTGAGTCCAGCTTGAGTCCACATAGTTTTTTTTTTCCCGGGGCTTCTCAGAGGGATTGCCCCAACAGCCCAGCATCCAGGCTGAATAATCCCCGATAACTTGATGGCGAAATCGCCAGGAGAGCGACTTAGCCGACTTGGCTGGCCATATTTGATGCTTTAAAAAGGAAACCCATGGAACACTTTGCTAGTTACATCCCCAATTTCCTCATTTTTTTTTATTTTATTATATTTTTTTTTAATGTTTGACGGTTGAAAGATGTTGAAAGCCTCATATTTTGCTGGCTAAATCCTTGCAGTATACTTGATGGTGGCACCCCCACATCCCATTGAATCCTCACCAACACCTCCTGTAATCAAACACATCAAAGATCGAACATGGACCATTCCCTTCGATGTTTTCCCGTTAAGACCTCCACAGGGAATTTACCCCACCATGTTTGAATCCCAATGTTCGATTCCCATTTTGTTTGATAGTTGACCCTTGTTTCATGATAATTTTCGACTATGTTCGATAGGTAACACCATTTCTTGCCGATGAAGTCCACACCGTTTTTGATAGTTTGTTTTAGCACCCGTACTTGATAGTTGCACACCAACTTACCATATTTGATGGTAAATCCAAAGTTTTTGATACCCCCATATTCTGTACATACCAACATATTTCGCTAAATTCCTTTCATTGCCCATATATCCTACATACATCCCGTAGAATAAATCCCATAGGACATCCCACAAATATATACAATATGTGTATGGGTACACATATGTATATATATATACTTATATACACCATCCCATCGCTTCGCCAAGCTGCGGTTGGCTGTCAGCTCTGATCTACAGGAACTGAGGGACGCCTCCAGCCCTGCACGGGCCGACTGGAGGTCGCTTCGTGTAGCATAGGCCTCGGGCCAGCCGGTTGGGGGTATGACTAAGCAAAAACAGGAACTTACAGGAAGGCTTCACCAAATGTTTGGACTCAACATGACTTAACCATGAAATCATGAAAGTATGGAGACTTTACCAGCAAAATAAAATTTGTTAGTGACTAGTGAGTGGTTCATAACCATATATAACCATGGCTAATAAGCCATGGAATTGATGTGATATCCCCAGTTCAAAGTGGACTCCAAGCATCGACCCCCAAGAAATTTCTAGGACCGTATCCAAATGTGAGACATGATCACCGGAGAGACTTTCCAAGCAAATAGTAGCCACGATGAAAGTATATGTGTGACCATAAGGAGGGAAAAAAACAGTGCCCATCGTTTTCTGCATTTTTTTGCGCCTATGAGGCTTGTCAATTGATACTGGGAGCAGTAGTCCACGTATTTTCTGTTGATCTGTTGTGGCCTTTTGGTCAACCATGTCTACCAGTGGAAAATCCGATGCTTAAGATTTTCTCCTGGTCATGATTGGTTTCTGTCCTGTCCCAGCCGTGTTGCTCTGGAGACCTCTTCTCGTAACGTCCTGTGCGACTTGGATCGACTTGGCATCTGGGATGCCGCGCATAACTGCAGAAAACCATCAAACATAAGCACGGGTTCTTTTCCAGAAAACATACTTTTGTTTTGGTAAGATGCTTTTTCAACGCACCGTGTATGTATGTACAATATGTATGCATGAATCAATGAATGAATTATCATAGGGCGTGTCATACGATTTGCTGAGATGAACAGTAGATACGATTGAAACCACCAACGATCACCTGGATTGTGATCGTCATCAGTTTGGCATGGCAGCCGTGCCTACAGAAATTTGATGCTTCTCATTCAGAATGGATTGGGTCGTGGTTGTTTAAGCAATGGTGTGGGTCAATATCTAAGACTTGTAAAAATATTACCGTAGGTTTTGGTCGGTTTTTAGTATGAATATGTATGAATCCATACCAACCATCCAACTTTGGGATTTGAATCATACCCAATTCTGATCCATCTGGGTATGGGTCCAAATTCAAGATCCGTGTATTCACAATCCCATTTAGCGGGTACGATCCATTGCGACCCATACCCATATATGTCATCATCAAGTTTGAAACCCATCTATAATTCCCTGTAAGTCATTACATATATATATATACATAAATCATTAAATTTTCATTATATAAATTCTAAACCCATTTTATATACCCATTAAATATCCCTAGCTATTGTAATCTATCCTCTCTCGGTCATTTTGGTGCTGAACAAATGCCACTGGTGCTCCTGGTTTCCATCTGCAAATGTTCCCGGAGCTTGGCCATCTCGGTGGTAGATTGCTCTCGCCTTGCACACATACACACATATATATATACACATGTGTATATATATATATATAATTTATTATAATTTATGTATATTTGTGTGTGTTCTGTCTGTCTGCATGCATGTATGTACGCTTATACATATATCTGCTCCGGTTTAAAAACACTTTCCCCCTTTTTCTAAATGAATTTCTCAATTGGGTGGTTTTATCAGTGTCATGTGCAAAAGCCTGCTGGCACTCTGGTGTTCACACCTCGAAAATGTTGCCAGAACGGTCGTCGGGTTACGAATGACCAGGCAATGTTTGGGGCTCTTGGTGTTTACCAATTAGCAGGTGCGCTTAAACTTTGGAGATAACATCCCAAGATGCAGCAAATGGCGAGGAAAGTGGTATGAAACATGGCTCCAATACCGTCCCAACTATAGACATACCAGAAACATGTGCCAAAATGTACAATATGCATCAATATGCATGTTCATTCGCTTTCCACCTAAACTTCCAAAACCAAAACAACAAACAATCAGGCACATAACCATCACTCCATCTTTCTGTTCTCTTCCACTTTCCCAGTTCCAGGTCTATCTTGAAACGTCATCCAAGTACTTCAGCAACGTCAACTGCTGCCAAACCCAAGCCACAGTCTCCAACAGGCTGAATCGCACATCTCCCGCCTTGATCTGAGCTGGGGGCTTACTAGGGAAACAACAACAACAACAACAACAACACCAACGACAACGACAACGACAACGACAACAACAACAACAACAACAACAAAAACTCGTTGAACATCGTGAAATCTCACTTCAACTACACAAATCGGGGTCAAGGTCTCAAAGTGAGCAGATGATTTCGGTCATCAATGACCGCCGTGAAAAGGCCTCTAAGGGCGCTCTTTGAGGCGTCATTTTAGGAAACCTCCATACACACACATATATATATACACAGTATATATGTAGATAATATATCATCAGCAACCATCAACAATCATGATATCACCCGTGTTCACCATTGACCATAAATCACTATCAACCATTATTATCCATTATTAATCTTTAATTTACATTTAGATATGTCCCAGGATATTTGGATATATTCAGAAAACATTTCGGGCCTCGAGCCCAGACAACGGATCCCCTGCGCCCAGCTACAGCTTGGCCGTGTCCGAAGCCTGTGTCTCTCGAAGCGCCTGACCAGGTGGCGGCAAGGATCTCTGGATCTCTGAGTTCCGGCGGCTTCCTGATGTTTTTCCTTCCCTACAGAAACATCCAACTTTGATGGGTGAAATATGTCAAAATAACTACTTAACCAACAATAATGTGAATCATTTTATGCCCCCCCCATTGGTCTTGTGTCTGAATTGTTGACATACTTGGAGATGGATGGATATGGTTCAGATGTCGGATACCCCAGTAGGTCCACCGATTGTACACATCCAATGACTTGGGTGAGCGGAGGGGATGAGTTACCTTCCGGTAACCAAACATTGCAATGGAACATCCACCATGTACAGATGATTTTCCCATTGAAACTTCCATTTAGTTTGGGAATTTCCCATGGCTGGGGTTGATTACCGGAGGACCGGAGGGTACTGACAGTTTCCAAAGACCAAAGACAAACGGTTTGTCTGAACATAGAGGACCCCAAAATCCCCATACTGTTGGTTGCATATCCCAATTACATCCCAATTATTGTTGGTTCTATGCCCATATAATACCATTAATCCATATTAATCACATTATATAATATGTATATAAACATCCATCAACACTCATGTATATCCAGTTATATCCACCAATCTCTCTCTCTCTCTCTCTCTCCCCATCGCAAATCATACTTGGATTTTCGCGGATTTTCTAGTGTATTTTGCTAAGATACATATTTTGAAATGTATTCTATGGTTGCTGTATACTTGGAGGATTATCCCACTTAGGAAGTGGTTAATAACCCTGGTTAGTATAAGTCCCCGATTCGTGGGTTATCTCATCTATAAATGGATGAACTATACTATGGCAACTACCCAGTCAAATACCATTAAATCACCATTAGGAAATCCCAGTCCGATCACCGTTTATACCGATGATTTCATTCCAAAAAATACCATAGTTGCCATAGATGATGAAAATCCCAATTCGGAATCCTAGGTCCTAATCATCTAGTTAGATGATTAAAATCCAAGAGGAATCCCTAGTAAAATCCCATAAATCACCATTTATATCACTTTTTCCTTCGCTGATATCCTCGAACTCCAGGCTCTCAGCGCCTGCACTTCATGCGTCAGGCTCTCGCGCATCGCCTGCATTTCCGCACTGAGCTGGGCCACCTGGCATGGGGCCACCGTAAGGGGGCCTGTGCGCATATAAGCCACATACATACATATACACATGTATACATACATGAATATATATATATATATACATATTGCTACATATATATATATATTCATTTATATAAGTATGATATAGTAGCTATAAATGCTATCAATATCTATGTTTTATTTTTGCTCCGCATATTTACTACAGGGAGATGTATACTATCAATTACTATCATATATTGTGTGCATCAATGACATTTTTTGCTGGGAGCTCTTTGGTGCAAACACGCCGCGGCTTGGCACACATGAATTCAAAACATCTGTAAGTGTGTATATATATATATGTATAATTATGTATATGACATATATACAGTATATATATATATACATATATACATACAGTATATAGATATGGCGTTGTATATGAATACAATTAGATATATGCAGATGGATGTGCATTGACAATGATCCCCAAAAAGGAACAAAAAGGTGGAAACTTGTAGGTGTGGTTCAAGCCAATTCCAAACCACCTGATTACAGGAAATCATTGTTTTCCACTCAACAAGTTGGACGTGTCCGGCACGGGTTCCATCTAGTCACCCAATAGGTTTGTCTGAAACTTTAGGGGGAACACCCAGAAACCCATATCTGGTGGGTGGTTTCAACCCCTCTGAAAAATATTAGACACTTGGGATGATATTCCCAATATATGGAAAAATAAAAAATGTTCCAAACCACCAGCCAGACATCATTTATGTTTTTCATCACTATCAGACTATCCCTAATTAACAATGGCAGCGGATTCCCATAGGTTGGGATCACAAACCACTGTTCAAATACCAGTATTCTGACCATGTTGAAGTGGACAAATCACCCCCGCATCAGGACCCATTTCTGTTGAGGTCATAACTGGTGGCTTATCCCACTTAGTAAGTAGCAACTACTGTAATAACCCTTGTTACAATTGGATAACAAAAACTAGGATGTAACCGACTTTGGATCTGTCGGAGCTGAATTCTCGCCTCCTCTTGAATCTGCTGTTGCGCAGCATTGGCGCATTCCTGGGGGGTGGCTGAGCCATGCATGGCCACTGGGCAAAACCGGCAAACTTGGGATATGAAAATCAACAAACAATTATAGTCAAATGATGTCAATGTCCAAGGATGAAGATACACCTATACAACCATCAGTTGTTCAGAATAATCTGGATCCTGTGGTTTGTGGCATCCTGGCCGAAAGAAACTGGAAGTATCATCCAAAGGCGACCACACTTCTCATGTTCGACTCCTCATGTCTGGCTGTGTGGCTTTTTCATGGATTGAATGAAGGACAATGAAGGGATCCCTCCATGTCAGCCTCCTACAGTCCCTTGCTTTGGCCCCCTTGGGAATCACGAATGTGGTGCCCTTCCACAGGACACGTCCCAGCCTGAAGGCTCACGCGAAGCTTCTTGATATCCAAACCTGTCTCGGTTGAGGAAACTTTGTCCAAAACTGGGGTATACCACTAGGCCATCCTTCATCATATACTCTTCATCTTCATTAAATTGCTATTCTGAGAATATGGCCACATATATACATATATACATATATAGAGAGAGAGAGAGATATAGGAAATCCCTCTCTCAAAGCATCCAAATATCAATCCTGTTTAGAGAGATTCTCAAGAGACGAGCTTCTTCCACCAAGCGGCCCAATTCGTTGGCTTCTTCGGCACGTTGCCTGGCAGTTTCAGAGGCTGAGGAGCTTCTAATCATCAACTGTTTCTATGGCTGAAAAATTTGGGCATCAACGGGCTCACCAAAATTGATGCTATCTAACCATCCATTTTTGCGGGAATGCCGAATCATTCCTGAGCGGAAGTGGCAGGTCATTCTGAAACATCTGCTAGGTTGTCAAAGGACAATGAGGGAGATACACAAAACACGCATACAAGCATACAAATATATGGATATGCCCCCAAATAATGAAACATGGCAATGGGAAATCAATTTTGAATTGGCATTTATATTATATATAATGGAAAAACCACACACACACATATATATATATATTATAAACACATAGTAAATGTAATTATATATACGTATGTGTGTATAAATGCAGGAGTTTCCATTCCAAATGTTCTCTTACCAAAGGGCATATGATTATCAATTATATACCCTCTGGTAATTTAACATAGCTATTGAAAATGACCATTAATAGTGGATTTTCCCATTAAAATGGTAATTTTCAATAGCTATGTTAAATTACCAGAGGGTAATTTACTATGATCAAATGGATGCACATGCTTCGACTGACACAAAATCCCAGCAAGATGCTGGAGTTCTTCGCCACTACCAACGAAGCCAGAACTAACCACCACCACAGAATGGACGGGCCAGGGCCCAAGTCAACAACCCTCTGGTAATGACTCACATAGCTATTGAAAATGGACATTTATAGTGGATGTACCAATTAAAAAAAAAGGTGATTTTCCATAGTTATGTTAGTTTACCAGAGGGTAATCATTCAAAGAATATGAATATGGAACGAATTGGACAAATAGAGGCCCTAATTCGAATATCCAACACGAACCGTCAGCTTTGGGGTCAAAGTTCTTTTTCCCTTCAAGGCGGGTCGTTCAAATGGCCAGCGCCGGTCACACCACCAGGAGCGAAGTGGACGCCTGCACTTGTGACGCGGTGTGACATGGGTGGAACTAGGGGAGGCGAGTGGCAAATTGACAAGGTAGACTGCACACTGCCAGCATGCTCTCTGCTAATTCATGCTAATTCAACATAGCTATATTGAAAATGGTCAATTCACAGCTGATTTACGGATAAAAGCATGTGATTTTCCACAGCTATGTTAAATTGCCTAAGGCCTAAGGGTAGATACAGTACCAAGAAGAGGGGGCTCCTTGTGAGGGATCTTAAAGACCTTTTGGTCAACCTGGGGTCTTGTCGTGGACGATATCGCAGTTCTCCAAATTTGAATTTCTTATTAAAATTCCCAGGGCGAAGCAGCTCCTGAAGCAGTATCCAGAGATGGAAAAATCATGCCATGCATCAACACTCTGCTCTAGCAAACCTACAACATCTACTGTCTAACATTCAAAAAAGTCACAAACATCCTGTCCATGCGCCCAAGCAGCCTTGTAGCAAACGCATTGCCCCTGCAAAGTGACGCCGACACATTCTCCCTGAATCAATTGCTTTCGGCAGTCCTGAAGGTCCATTAAGCAGCAAAAACAAATTCAGGAAAGGTGTGACCATCAAAGAATTGTCATGCCATTGAACAACTGGCATTTTGTCACGGGCAGCCCGTCTCCTCGCTGCCCAAAGGTCGTACTTTCAGATTTGGAAGGATCTTACTGAACTCATCCCAATACCTCAGCATTCCAGTGATTTCGGGATCTCCAAACAGCAGTCCATAGCAATTCAGATCCCTCTTTGTAAATCATTCTTAACTAGTAACTAATTTGTAACTCCAATCCCACTTAGTTGACTTAGTTCCAGTTGCCAGTTTTGAATAATTACCCTCTGGTAATTTGTTACATAACTATGGAAAGATCCACCCATTTTTCATGGGAAAATCCACTATTTCAATGGCCATCCCATGGTCCCATGGTGATCAGTTCCACTGTATCCTTCCCCCTCCACCGCGCCAAGAGACCGTGCCATGGTGGTATTTGTTGGGCTCCTTGGACCAGTCCAAGGAGCTACCAAGGATCAAATCAATCAATTTACCATCCCCCCTAAGAGTAAACACCTCCCAGAAATATCCAGAAATTCTGTTTTAATACGGAATTTACATGAATTTACACAGATTGGGAGCCATTTGGGTGGTGTATAATTTTGGGTGGATTAGATTACCCACCTCTGATGCCGAGATCTAAAGCGTGCTATTTCAATTCTCTTTTTTAATGTCCACTTCTCATATCTTTTCCCTTTAATTTATGGGACTCTGTGGCTTTTAATCCAAAAACAATCGTATCAATCCAGCATGATATATACCGTAACCATACTAGATTTCACCAGGGCGGTTGCAATTTTTTGGGCTTCACCGGTCAACCCCTTGACCAACTTCACCAGCCGCGCACCGCTGCGCACCGCTGCGCTGAACAAATTCCTGGCGAGTGGCCCTGCCTTCCGGGTCTCCGCTACCTGGAGCGAGGTGCTTCATCGGCACCATGGAGGACATGTTCATATTATTTCGAATTTATGGCTATATCTTAGACTATTGAAGATGTATAACACCACGATACAGATGTCATATTATGTACATATATATATATGGATATTATATATATATGCATATTTATATATATATATAGTTCATCATGGCTTGGGTATTGCGATGAGCTGGTGATTTTTTACTGGTGTGTCTTTACTTAAATTATACGAGCCAGTGCTTGTGGAGATCACCCATGGCAACGGCATCCAGAGTTCCTGATGTTTTTCTTCAAGGCAGTGATTGTATCATGGAGATGAATGATCATAATGTACAATAATTAATTTATGAATCATAACCATCATAATTGTGATATATATATATATACATATAGATGTATACATACAAAATCATACAAATATCATCAAATATACAAATAGTATCAAATAGTTAAATATATACCATCATAATGTATCAATGGATCATTGATGTATCATGCTGATTGATCATCATTGAGCCGTGGTCAAAAGGTCTTGTCTTTCTGAAGGCGCACTCAGGGGGGCGCTTCCGCCGTGGGTTTTGAACGTGGCGCAATTGAGTTTTTCCAATATATAAACAACTGTGATCAATGAGTTACGATTCGCCACATTCGATATGATTCAATCATATTCACTATGATTCATATATGAATACCATACATTTGTTTCAATTTTGTTTCCACACATAAATATATATACACATATATATATATATACGGTTATCATATGTTACCATACATTATCATATGTTACCATATATATATATGATTCCCATACATTAAAGTTCGCCCGAAAACACCTGTCCGCAGGCCTGCGCCCAAAGCTTCTGGAAGTCGCTGGTGTCGGTCGCCGTGTCCAAGCTCTCCTGGGTTCAGGTTAGAACCACAAGATCTGCCATCAACAGCAAAGTATGTGACACCGTAACAGCAACTCATCGTCATTGGATCTAATATATACATATATATATACTCTAATTGCATACAGTCATACAGTATGTTACATAATGTTACATATACGTTTTTTAATCTTTTGTTCGCTTTCAGTTCTCTGAAGCAAATATATGGGCAGTTTCCTGTTGCTGCTGCATCTTCGACGTACTTTCCACATACCTTACCTGGTTCCAGGGTCAAGATTCTGCGGCAGTGGTGTCTGCTAAGACCAGGGGGTCCAGGATGCGCTGGTTGCAATGAAAGGACCTGTCGGGCTGGATATGGCTCCCCAGCACCGTGATACCATGCAAAAGAACTCTTGGGCACTGGTATAATTCCCTATTTCCCGTGAGAACATCAGGGAAGAAAAAAAACACGGCAGTTCCCCTGGCCAGGTGAGTCTCCAGATATGAGACTCTGCACCTCCTCTCCACACTCTGCGCTCACAGCAAACACTATGCCGGATGGAATATGAGATAAAAAATATTGGGTAGAAATGGGTAGAATGTCAGAATGTCCGATAGAACCTTTGAATAGAGATAACAAATGGTGGTTGCTAGATCAACTGATGGGAGTTTAACGAACCCATCAAACCATGACCCCCAGCCTTGCGGAAGTCCTTAGCACCGGATGAATCCACGGAGACTTGCCGATGAGCTGTTGTAGGAAGTTTCAGAATTACTAAGTACTATCCATTGCTATCTGCTGTCTTAGTAACTTAGGCCGGTTTGATTCGGTTTGCACTGCTTTGAATACATCTGCAGCAGGTTTACCTGTAGTAACTGCATCCTAACTGAAGGACCACCACTCGGTATTCGCAACCAATCTGCAGACCAAACATGTGTTGGGAAATCTGTAAAAATTCTGTAAATGTGTTCGTCAGTTCGTCCCTCAACACGGTCCCCCACAGGGGATTCGAGGCAACATACGGAAAACCCCATGGAAACCGAAATCTTGAGCATGGTTTCATACCCATGTATTCTACCCCTATAGTTGTCGGCCTTGTCCGCTATATTTGTTCCTTGGGGGATCCACTTCAGCCAAGGCACATCAAGTCGAAATTGAAGGCTGGTGCGCTGGCAGAAGGTCGAGCAGCCTTTGGTTGGTTATTGGGCCCCAGCGTCCACACCAACACCCGGCCACTTTTCCTGGCAGGGAGCAGCGGGCCTGCGGTGGACCTGCATCTGATGAACATAAAGAGAATCTCAGGGTCTGTTGGTCGCCTTTAACAAGAACATTGCCATTTTTTGAAACATATCTGCAACAAGTTGTGAAACATTCAGGCATTCGACAAGCTTCCGCCATTCCACAAACGTACTGCGAACAAATCTCAGGGTCCATTGGAAGCACTAGTCCGAAGGGAAACTGTAGAAAAAAAACAACGAATTGGACACAAAGAGCCATATCTCCAAGCTCATCATTCAAATCTGAGGATTGCAGAAACCCACCCCACCTGGCCCACAATTGCAAGCGCTCACCCAAATCAGTACCGAAGAGCGTGGGAAATTCGCCAATGAGAAATCTCACCTCAGTGCTGCCCCTCCTCATTAACCATAACCATTGCAGTACCAATTTATATAAGCCACCCATCAGTGGTAGCCGGAGATCCGTGGCAAGTACAACAAACCTTGAAATGTTGTCAGGAATATGTTGGACAACTCAATGGCATGCTTCAAAATCCAGGAAACCAAACATAGCAATTCATACCAGTTCCAAAAGAAAACTTCCCGACCATCGTGAAATTTATGACATACTTACGCATAAGACCAAATTTGGCCACAAAAACGCAATGCTGACATCTGCAAGGGATCCGGAAGGACCCTTTTGCATCTGGGTATAGCAAATGTTTGATATCTCAGCAGCGCATAGAGGGCTTCTCTCGTCACCAACAGATTTTTCGGTGGAACTGCAAACAGATTCATCATGGTCATCCCCAGGACTCCATCAGTCGATCAAGGTCACGGAAGCAGGAAGCTCCAGTCGGCCTACAAGGTTGAGTTCAGGTGACAGCAAACAGGGAAGCTATTCACCCACTGAGAAAATGGGGGCAGAAACCAACCAGACCTTCTGAAGCCAAGGGTGCTCGCGACCGCCATAAGAAACCATTTGCTATAATTGTCCCATCTTTCTCCATGTTTTGTGTTTGTTTGCAACTTCCCAGGTCTTCCCAGCAATATCTTTCTGGAAGAATTTCTGGATTGGCCTAGCACGGCAGCTTCGAAATAGTTCAGGAAATTCAGGCCCGGCAAAGGGTGTGACCCCCAAGCACCCTCCATCCTGCGCTGGGAATGGAAGCCTGGGGATGAGAGGTCATCGTCTCAAGCACCAAAAAATAATAAAACATAGTGTGAGTGTGTGATCAGTTGTCATCATGGCAGTGCTCAGATTTCACTATATTAATATACTATAATATACTATATGTACACCTAGACTTCATAGAGATGCCTATGTTCATCTGGATCTCTCATGGAATTTCTACGCTAAAACTCAACGGTACATCAGTGCAACGCTCAGATTCCAACATCTAAGGATCTCTCGTGGATCAAAACCAGTGACATTGGCAACTTTTCTGCAGCTGAGTCCTCATAAAGATGCTTCGGAGCGAGGAGGCGTTACCCCAGAAGTCCTGAAGACAAAACACGCTGCCGACTTTCATCACTCCTTTTTTGCCTCGAAATAAGTCAATTTCAGCAAATGGTAATGGTTACACATGTTTACAGTAAATTACTGAAGATGACTGAAGCTTAGTCTCTTGTGACTGGGATATTGCAGAGAAATTTCTGCTTACATCCGCTTACAAAGTGCTCTAGACTCTAGTAAGTTGAAGGACATCTAAGTACGGTTCCAGGGACCCAAAGAAACATCAATCAACACAACCAGAACTTGCTGGTACTTTCCCATCATCACAAGAATGGCAAACTGTGGCTACGTGAGTTTTTTGTGGGGCATTGCTCATGCGGAAAATCGAGTTAGCCCTGGCAGTTTTGGGGGAAAGAACGCCCTTCTGCCCCTTTCCTTTACGTCCCTTATGTCCTACGTGGAAGTAATCCTACAAGCCCAGTTCCAATCACTTTTTGCAGGGTTCCGTGTGAACGCCTCTTTTTTTTGGAAAAACTGTAGCAAAAATCATTCTCAGCTGGGTGTAGCAGCTCCTCATTGATGAGGAACAAATGGTTGTGGTGTTTCATGGTGCCCAGCACCTTTCCATGAGAGTAAGCCTCGTGCGGTTGGAGCTGGACAGTTGGAGCATGCAAGGATGATGGATGGCTCAAAGAACAGCACCCCCAAGTGAAACACAAACAAAAAAACTAACGACAACTGATCCAATCATCAAATCCTTTCGGATTCGATTTGAATTTTGGAGGATCCCGCCGCATTGCCTAGTGGGTTGTGGTCCTGTTGCTGAGCTAAGAAAACATCAACACACCGCCGGAACTTGTCCGGTCGCGGGGGGAAAAAAGATCTTGGGATTGTCATGGATGTTCTGAATTGCAAATGGTGCAAGGCCAATTTTGCTTGGATCTACCCGGTGCGACGTGGCACATGCGATTCTGCAGTGCCAGTGCAGTGCCAGTGCTCAGTGTCCACTTGTCCTTTTGTGTGCACCGTATGTTCCAGACCATCAAGCCAAAAAACAAATCATGCAGCGGGAAAGAAATGGATCAGCACTTGAGCATTTCTCAACAACATCATGCTTCATCTTGAATATCCTTCAGTACTTTAACATGGCTGTGGAAATGGATGAAAATGGATGAACATGGATGAACGTGGTTCGTTTGTAGATGTTTATAGATGATTGACCCAGTGAAGATGGTGTCCATGGCCCACACCTATCCCATCTTATCCTGCTGAACAAAGTTGACGGCAAGAGACACTGCAGTTGAAAGGCGGAGCCCATGGGAAGTCATGATGTTCCACACCTCAAATCTCCATAGTTTCTTTCAAATCCAAGTGGGTTGAAATATATACATGGAATATCATGGTATTTTATACAAAAAATCTACCAATCGTCCATCAAGCTGCAAGCTCATAGATATTTCATTGACGATATCTATGAGTCTATCAGGTTCCCAGCAGCTTGATGGATGATTCCGCAGCAACCAAGTTCCTGAAGAACAGGCAGCTTGGAGACAAATCTTTGGTCACAAACAAATTGTCGAATTGTCAGATTTGTGGGTATTATACATGTGAAAATCCTGATTGCCGTCCACAGGAACGGCTCCACTCCCAGTGCCCAGCGGCAGGTGGTCTCAACGAAACCCGTGTCCATTGGGGATAACAGAGCGCCTCCGGCCTTAGTTTGGCATAAGTCATTCAACGAAGCGCCCAAATAGAACAAGAAACCTACTATATATCTCTGGTGACTAACATAGCTACATAGCTACGGAAAACAAGCATTTATAATTTACAATTTGTAATAGGTAAATCAACTATAAATGGGCAATGTTCAATAGCTATGTTAAATTACCAGAGGGTATCCCCATCGATCCAAGACAAATTAAGTACCTTCTTATAGGAAGTATGACAGGGCATTTTTGGCCATTTGGGGAGTGAAGTATCATCTCAGAAAGTATTTGGATCTATCCCCCAAGCTGACCTCAATTGACCACTGAGCTTCAATGAATTTCGAGGAAAAGACCGCTGAAACATCGCCATAGATGGGGCTCCCCTGGTCGATGAGGTTGTTGTTCACCTGAGTGCCATGGGGCCATTTTTTTCGATTTTTTGGCGTTTTCTTACAAAGTGGTGCCCCCCAAGTCATAAGTTGGTTTATAATCCCATTAACTATAGATATATCTACCATAAACCATAGTTATTAGAGTTATGAACAAATTTAGCTATCTTGGGGGCACCAGCTTGTAGCCCACTGCTTTTATCCAAATTGCGATGATTTTTCAGTCCTTTACCCATGTTCTATCCAAATGCTACCCAAACCTCTCGCTCAGAACCTCTGATCCCATGGCCCAAGCAAATGAAATCCTCAAAAGAGTGGGTTTGGAAAGGGAACCTTTCACGCCAAAAATAGCTAACATATATTCTTGACACAAACCCGACTTTCACAATCTCATAGAATTTCTAGTCCTTACCAAACCTCTTCGGATTTCAGGTGTCACATGGTGTCACACAAACCAACATCTGCATCTTCTCCCCTTCGGCCCATGGATTTCACTGCAGCCCCTTGCAAGCGGCAAGGGAATAGACAGGTCGTTCATCCGCTTCCTCCATGAACTTTGGAGCGCCTACATCCTGGAAAGGTTTCAAGGCATACCTCGGCCGAAGGGAGGGAAGCTGTGAACACTCATGACATGTGATGATTGAAGTGACAAGTGCTGATATCTTATAGAGTCAGCATGGAGCTTTCCTGTTCCCTGTGGGTTTAGTGCTGTCAACTGGCTGGCTATAACTACCAACAGGGTTGATTTGGATTATAACTCCAGGAGGCCCTAGCTACAGGATGGTAGCAAGTGGGGCAGGAGGGCAAGAAAATCTGCAATCCGCAAGCACATCCGATGAAAGTGGCAGGCAATGGCAGGCCACTTTCTTCTGTCCAAATCTGTCCAAGTCACTCATACGTTTCCTGAGGCCGCGCAGCGAGTGGCTAAGTTTTCTTGATAGGCAGTTGTAGCGGTGCATTACATAAGGCATACCGGCATACCATACCCCTCCAGTCACACACACACACGTAAACACATTTCATGTTCAAATGCCAGAGTAATACTACAACATAGTGTATATAAGAATATATATTATAGCAAATTATTACTATTTATCTAAAATTTATAAAGTCTATCTATCAATTATATTAATTTATCATGTCCATCTATCACTTTAATGTCCACCTATATATCCCGTACATCTCATCCATCTATATATGATTCTGTCTACCTATACCATAAAATGTAGACATAGCATTGCGCTATCGGCAGCCATGGCTCGGCGTGATCCTGCATCCTCCAAGAGTCCGTGTTGTTCTGCACCGCCTGGGTGGGGACCCGCTGGGATTCCGGACGGTGCCGACCCCCCAAGTTGTCCCCAGAAAGGCGACCACATGAACCACTAAATGGATGGAAAATGGATGGAACATGGATGGAAATGGATTGGACATGGATGGAAATTGCAGAATCGAATCCGAATGAATCCAACCAAATTTCCCAAGGAATCTGACATAGAAAGCAGTGCCAAGGTTGTTTTTTTTCATCACATCCTCAACCACACCTGGAGGTGGCCAAGCATCACCCTGCAGCAACGTAAACCAATATTTCAAAAACACTCCCGAATTCGAGTGGTTCAATGGTATATATGCTAACATTGGGGGTATATTGATGGTAAATGTTACTATATATACCATACATGGATCCTATGGGAATGCTGAGCTGATCAAAATTTCTCAACCCATTTTTAAATGTCCCAGATTTCATCAGGTCTCCGACTTCTTCCCATTTTTTTTTCAGGGGTCAACCGGGTCCTTCCAACCCTACGGCAAGATGCACTGCCATGGCATTTGCCATCTGAAACGCTTGTCACTTCACTCAACGGCGGCCCGTGAGGGCAGGGGACGCGCCTTGGTTGGATCAGATGATCAGCTTCTGCCAGGGCAAATCCCAAGAAGTTAAGGATATTCTAGGGAATTGGGGATACCCAATCAAAAAAAAAACTATAGCAAGAGTGGGTAGTATAAACATGTATAACTATATAACCCATCCCCAACCTTAAATGGACATTTACCTTTACCAAATCGATGTAGGTACTCCAAGAGTCTGCCACCTGGCTATGGACCACCCGAACCCTGATCTGCGGACATAACATGCTTTGATTGAAACGCACACTCAACATGAATGTGCTTGCTTCCACAGGGACCCAACATGTGCTAAAATCAGTTTCAAACTGGTTCCCCCCTGCCACTCACAAATGTACAGTACTATAACAAAAGAAACTTAACACAAACCAACAAAATTGTTTACATCATATAGCTAATGTAACATACTAAAAACATTTAAACCACAAATTAAAAACAAAACATGTTTGCCTGTCAGCCATGGCGCCCTGACAAGCTCTTCCTTAAGCGGCTGGTGTGACTTCTCCTCAGTGCAGGCCGTGTTTCATTAGCAAAGGGCACCCAACGGCGGAAATGAAATCAACTCAACTATTTTTTCGGAGATAGATAGATAGATAAGATAAGATAAGATAGGATAAGATAAAATAAAATAAAATAATATTAGATTAGATTAGATAGATTAAAAAAAATATATAGATATGGTTAGATAAGATAAGATAAGATAGGATAAGATAAAATAAGATAAAATAATATTAGATTAGATTAGATAGATATGTTTGGAATGATTCCCCTGACTGGCGGTTGGCGTGAGGTCGTTGCAATTTACTTGGAACTTGAAAAGTGATCATATTTGAGCCATAGCCTGAAATGGGCACTTGACTCATGGCCAAGTTTCCAGCTTTCGCCAGTCTCATTTTGGTTCAACAGCCAAATGGTCTCAGTGAGTTTGCCTGTCCCAGAATTCAATGGCAGGTCGGGTGCTGATTAGGCGGATTAGCAGTGATCCCTAAGTAATAGGCTGTCGGGCTGCGCAAAACCATTTTGGTGACAACACTACCAAGATCTAGTATTTTCATGTATTTTCATGTCGGGGAGGTGCGGCAAATCAAGTGGATGCACAGACCATCGCAAACCGGCCCATGGTCCTTTGTTCATTCATTCGCGATTCGGCAGCAACAACTTCCCACAAATCCGCTATGATCCGTATCCTAGTGAATAGCGTTCTGAGCTACAAACCAGCCATGTGGGCGGATGTGCAGGAGAGTTTTTGTTGCGTCATGCATTGTCAATATCTATCCTTTGTGTTCCCTGGTTGGTAAGCCCTCAGTTCACATGGGTTATCCTATCCGTATTCTGAACCTGTTTTTTTGTATGAAAAACACATTTGAGATCAGGAAACGTTTTGTCATACTTTTTCACTTTTTCTAATCAACATTCTTGTTGGCACAGGATCCAAGCCTTCGGAGCAATTGTAGGACTGCACCACGTTTTCCGCCTGGCTGTAGCCTGGCTGCGAGGTTCCAACCTAGGGGAAACCGACCAGTTTCCCCAGGAAAATGATATATAAATCTCTATAATTTGCATCGATGGTGGGGTTCCACATCGATCATCTAACAGTTGGTTTGCAGGAGGGTAGCGCCATTTATCAAATAACATGTGTCTTATGACATCTTATGACCACCTTGTGACACTTTAGAATCCCCACAAAAATCGACATCTATGCCCTGGAAGACTGTCGACGCCGCACAGCTTGAAACGAAAGTGGGCAGTCGAATGCCCGCTGGCTTCTTCTGGCGGCTGCAGTGTATTTAGGTCATTATCTCTGTGGGCAAACGTTACAGTATCAAATATGCTTGATGTCCGTTCGGCAAGCATTTTGCCAACGGGACAATTCTCTGAGCTGCAGCTCTACTCTGGCAACGTTCGGGTTCTTTACGTCAGACAGCACACCTTTTAGCAGCAATTTCGCGCTTCACATCTGGGCGACCACTCTATCCGCCATCATTTTCTTCGAAACTGCTTGTTTAAGCTGCATCAATCAGTGGGCAGCACAAGCAAAATGCCGGGAACACCTCAATTTCAGCCACTGCGGCCCTAAACCATCAACATCGCTGAATCATGGCAGGAGCACATGTGCCCAAACTGTAGTTCTGGGCATACCGCGGGCCTTTGCAACCTAAATCCCAACACCCCACTGCAGGCACTGCAAAATGGTCATGGATCAAGAATGCCCATCAAATCTCATCAATGATGGTTTGTCCTTGATATAACCTTGATACACCTTGATATGATACAGCTGTGGTTGGAACACAGCAACGGAATTTATTGAACCGTCTATTCTTGCCAAGCGTCGCCCCTTTCAACAAAGAAACAAAGCATTGATGGAACATTTCATCAGGTGGAATAATCATGGCTACTCTAGTCATAGCAGACCCAGTGGCCCAGCCACATAACCTGGCTTTGTATGCATGAACACATATATGTATAATTCCAACCAAAAACAACAACACGTATTTATATGTATAGATTGTATAGTATATTGATTGCTATGTAGTCGGAGAACTCATCTCTAACCCATATTTCACCATGTAGAAAATCCTCTAATATCAATGCTTTACATCATTGGATTGGCTTCGTAAGGGACAGTCTCAAACGACCATTTTTCATGATCATTCCTGCTGAGGACAGGACCATGTGGGAATATTCCTACGGAGACCATCTGCCTGGCGAAACGACGAACGATTTCAACCAGTTTCAGGTAAGTTGTTTGGGTACACTATACCAGCTACATGCTACTCATATGATATATATATATATATAATATTATTATACATGCATATATAATGGTATAATGTACACACATATATATGTATATATATAATGATATGTGTATAATGACATGTATATATATATATATACAGAGAGAGAGAATGATGGAGATATATTATGGCATGATTTAATGTGCATATAAATGATAATATGATAATCCCATTTAATTATCCCTTATAATAATGGCATATAACATGCACATATCCCATGGCATAATTAATACCATTTAAATTCTGGAACCTAGATGCCCATATTCAGAAAATCTTCGCATACCATGTTTTCATCGTACTACAGACCTGGGCTTAGATATATTACTTTCATAGGCGTTTCAGCTCAATTTGAATGCAAGGGTTGGGTCATGGAGAACCCAATGTCCCATGAGTGTGAATTTTTACGTGAGGTGAAAACGAAAACAAAAAGACACTGGTGTTGGGCTGGCTTTGGGATTGGAACTTTTGGTGGTGGCCCTAAAGGACATATCCCCTTATTTGGTCTTTATACCAGCCGCACATACTCAGAAATCATCGCGCTCCACTAAATCATCGTATACTAGGTAATGGAACGTATTTCATTTTTTTTCCGGAAATTAGCCAAAAAAACATGTTTTAGCTTTTTGGCTAAAATGGCCTGGAATCACGTCTTTCTGGAATATGGGGAAGATGGAGTTCCCACCTGAGACATTAGCAGTTTCACATACTATCGCGTTCCATGCCGTTTTTGCTCTCCAGCAGAGTCTGCGGGGCCGAGTGGGAAACTTTTCTGGTATGTGAAAAAAAATTGAATGGTGTAGCAATGTAAGGCTATTGGGAAGGTCGAAGGGGTCCACACATACTTATTTTTTTTTGCATACCAGACAATTATCGCACTCCAGGGTGTCATCGTACTCCACGGTTTGACAGTCTGCCTTTTGGGAAACAATGACTGTGCGCTCACAAGTGGTTTTTGGGTTCAAAATGACACTAATTTTGGAATTTCCTAAAAGACATGTTTTTTTTTGGGAAGGAACAGGTACAGTTGACAATGCACCTGCCAGAAGAAAAGGTGCGCTTGGCAAGCATCATGAAACCCAAATTTCACCCCAATGGAGTCTTTGCAATTTTCTAGATTTTCCTAGCCATTTTTGGCATGAAGTATGATAGGCCATGGAATATGGGTCAGAAATTGCTAGATAAATTGTACTAATGACGACGACCCCTTTCGGGGGAGGGACTTTTACGGGTGGACATGTTCCAGAGCCTTCGGACCAAAGGACACGTGATTTTGATATATTTTTTTTGAACTGTTAAAAAACATGTGTCCCTGCAACAATGGGGTTATAAGCAAAAAAACATGGGATTACAACCAACAAAAAGTGTAGCACAGTGCAATTTTGTTGAGCTTCTATTGTCACCAACACAAGTCCATAAACTTAAAACATAT
>Ga0126342_10002397_pt1 | contig 29145 bp, 24 predicted proteins | sample Cyp1metagenome_FD_92528 | JGI IMG/M metagenome (GOLD analysis project Ga0126342, IMG submission 92528) | Coral microbial communities from Lord Howe Island, Old Settlement Bay, Australia - Cyphastrea 1 metagenome | ecosystem: Host-associated > Invertebrates > Cnidaria > Coral ... | reverse complement strand
TAATGGCCAGCAAGCCAGCCTCAAACTACGACTTTAATGGCCAGCAAGCCAGCCTCAAACTACGACTTTAATGGCCAGCAAGCCTGCATACTACGACTTTAATGGCCAGCAAGCCAGCCTCAAACGACTTTAATGGCCAGCAAGCCAGCCTCAAACTACGACTTTAATGGTCAGCAAGCCAGCCTCAAACTACGACTTTAACGGCCAGCAAGTCAGCCTCAAACGACTTTAATAGCCAGCAAGCCTGCCTCAAACTACGACTTTAATAGCCAGCAAGCCTGCCTCAAACTAGGATTGAGAGGTTGTCAACCTCAGTTGCAGATTGTATCAAAAATAATTCAAAAACTATGTCTACCTTCATCCCAAGTTCTCACCCGGGCAACAGCCCACAGCCAGGAGACGGTGGCTGCACCAGGCAGGTGGTAAAGCCACAAGCTGCGCTGCCAATTCCAACGACTTTCGCCAACAGCGGCGACAAGAGCCTCATGCGTGAAATGTGCTCGATATGGGAATATCTGGGAAGTAAAACCTAATAAAACCCACAGATGAGACTGAGGCTCCGCAACCCTAGTGCTTCGTTCTCTCAAGTTCCCCTCTCAATATGCCAAGTGCCAGCTGCGATCATCTTGACCCCAATGACATTGGGATGAAAAGATGTGAATGAAGTGCCACCCGCGATTGTTGAACCCCATTTGCAGGCTTTCCTTCTGGGTGCCATTAACATCCATTAACTCTTGGACTTTGATGAACTGTGGCGGGTTTTTTTTGGTGTGTTGGCCCACCACAACAACAACCACCAGAGTTGTTTCCGGGAAAATTAACATGGTTGCCAACATAAAACGGCCTGGAAAAAGAAACAAAACATGACCGTACCCACAGAGTTTCTCCCGGACAAAAACCATGTCGGCATGCGTTTGATTGTAAAATATGGTAAAGTCCCAAGCTTTGATCGTCAAATCTCCACCGTTTCGAGTTTAATCTCGATCTTTGATGTTTAAATGCCGACTTTTTGTCTACATTCCACAATCTTCCGTGGTTAGTTCCCCTCCCTTTAACCAACCCCCGTTCAATGCCAGGAACCCCCAGCCCCGCGCTGGTCGGCTGCACTTGTTGCGCCCCTGCAACTTGCAGCAAAGTCAAGGCGAAGATCCAGCGAGAGGAGGAGATGAGGGTGGAAAAACCTTGGTAAAACGGTAAAACCCATGGGATTTGCTCCGTTTTGCACAGCAAAATAGCTGGGTTATGCTGTGATTTGTGGTGATGATGATTTATGATGATTTGTGTATGTTCATCCCCATAAAGTACTTCATACGTCTTGATTCTTGATCCATCCCCGGATAGAAATCCCAGGTCTACTAGGTGTTCAGGTGCGTTTTCAGCTCCACATGTTTAGCGTCTCCGGAAAAATGCGGTAACCGCCATAAATTCTCGTTTCGAACAGGAAAAATGTTGATTAAGCGGATTTGGGTGGATCACCATTGGGAATCTGTCTTGTCAAGAATGGGGGTTGAAAGGGCCCCACAAAGATAGGGATCATATCAATATCAACATGAAATTGGATGCAGCTCAACCAAATGGGATGATAAGATGGCCAAGCAAAGTACTAGCCAGTGAGACCAGGGAGGATTCTTGCATAATGTATTTGATGATATTTACCAACAGGGGATACTTCCCCACAGCATTGGATATGTACAGGAAGAAATGAACCAAACTCCAACAAATGACTCCCAAGCATAGCAATGCACAAAAAGATGTATCCCAATGGCGCCGCTTCTTTGCAGGTTCCCTCAACCTGACCTTCGCACTGCTATGGTGTGATGTGAACGAGTGATCCCAAGAATTTGTTTTGAGAATCCGTGTCTATGTATAAGTATAGCACACACACACACATCTATTGACAAATGTACGGGATTGTACGGGTCGATTTCTGCTCCGTGTACGTCTATCTGCAGGTAATATCATCAACATATTTCACATTTACCTCATTTAGCAAAGAAATATTGGGGGTGTCCTAAAATAGGGGTATCCCATAAATCATTCAAAATTTCGACCAGTTTTTGTCAGTTGAAAGCCATGGTTGAGAGATCAGCAGCTGATGGCGTCGCGACGGCTCGTTTTGCGGATGCTGGAAAACATCCTTGGACCGGAGATACGTCAAGGGATGGGTCCTGAGGTCCCAATGTCGAAAATGGCTGAAAACCGCAAGCCACAAAAAAGATAGAAAAGGGAAGTTAGGAAAGGGATGGAAAGGGAAGTTATCACTAATTTAGTAGGAGTTTGACTTTCCATTCTTTTTCGGTTGCTCAAATATCAAATTGAATGGATTGTTTAACAGTGGTTGAGATAAAAAGTGTGCACATCTCGATTTGCAAATTGCCAACTTAAAAATGACCCAGTTGTTGGTCCGTACGCGAAGGTTCTCCAAGGCCTCCAACGTTCCCAGCAAGGTTGGGACAGGGGAAAACCTATGGGGCAAAAACGCTGATCGCCAACATTTGACAAAGGGAACATAGCCAATGATTCCAGCATCTAGCAATGTCTAGCAGCTCATTCATCAAATGAACAACTAGAACAACGATGGATTCCGCCCAGCATCAGCATAGAGCGAAGCCAAGACCATGGTCTTGGCTGCTTCTCGCACAGAGCAAGGCCTGCTAGGCATCGCCCCGTGTGTTCATGTGCGTGGCGTTTCACAGGGATGGGATGAGGATAGAATGGGAAGCCTCGGCTTCTGAGCAACAAATAGCAACAATAGTTGGGATGATACAAAAAACTGGTGACTTCCATGGTGTTCGCGAATGATGGCAATACCTAAACATGAGATAGCTTCAGCTCCCCACATGTGGCCTTCCCGAGCGGAAGCCCTGGGCACCTGTGTTGAAGGTCACTGCACTGGGCACCAGTCCAGCTCCACATAGTAGCTGAAGTGAAGCCAAAAACCTCTGAAACTCAGAATTTCCCGGAGATTTTAGCAGGATTATTCCCCCAAAATATTGCCGATTTGTTGGGATTTCAGTCAAAACCCAACATAAAACCCTGTTATAGAGTTATAGGTGGTTATTAAAGGGATTTCATACTGAAATGTGGGGTTTTATGGGAATTACTGGGATTCCAAAACTTGATAACTTTGAGCTATTTATGGCCATTGATCAGATGTCATAGTGAAATTTGGGGCGCCATTCTAAATGTCCGATTGAATTTGGGGGTGTCACATTCAAATATTGTGTTTTTATAATGTGTATTATGGGGAGTCAACAATGGTAATTATGGGGATAATCCATGCCATGGCTATGTGATTGTGGTTGCATACAGTACCCAATTTTGTTGGAAAATTGGCTGTGGATTTGTTTGTAAATGTTGGAAGATTACTAGAATTATATATGGATATGGATCTTAAAGGCATTGCAAATCAACTATGTATAGCTTTTTGATGGAACGATTTTGGTAATCCATACCCAAGTTATAATTTGAAGAGGAATAATGATGCTAATCCATTTTCATGATGGTCATTTGTCTCCAGGTTAAAGTCGTTATCATGTGCGATGAACATGTTCCTTTGGATTACCCTCTGGTAAACTAACATAACTATGGAAAATCACAATTTTTTCATGGGAAATGTCACTATAAATGGTGATTTTCCATAGTTATGTTAGTTTACCAGAGGGTACAGAACAGACATACCTGGTTTTTTGGTCAAATTACCAGCCAAAAATGATGGTAACATTGGTGCTCCAATTTTCACCCCCATGTTGTAGCATGGAACGGGGGAGTGTGGCCAAAGAGCAAGGACCACGAATTCTGGAAGTTCAAGGCATTGATTGCCGAGTTGAAGCTGATGACACCTCAAACGCCAGCGGTGTTTTGTAGGTTTCAAACAGCATTCTGAGAATTGGTTCCAGGAAAATGTTAGAGGAAACCCATGGAAAGCCATGGAAAAAAGGCTGGGAAATCCATGCTTTCCGATGACTGAGTTTTCCTGAGCGAAAAAGGCACTGAAACATGCAGAGCAGTGAAGGGGCCTCAGATCAGTTGGGTGGCCAGTGATAGGATGGTCATGGTAAAGATGATCAACCAAAATTACTATTACCCTCTGGTAATTTGCTACATAGCTGTTGAAAATGGCCATTTATAGTGGATTTTCCCATTAAACATAGTGATTTTCTATAGATATGTTAGTTTACCAGAGGGTAATTACTGTGAAGAAAAACATCTTCAAATAATCATTCTCACATCATCTAGAGCAAGTGCTCATCCTCTGTCGGCCAACGAATCATCTCAGTTGCGGTGTCACCCCAATCTCTGTGGGCCCAGCCACTCGGAACAGTGTTTGCCCAAGGAACTGGGTGAAACCTTCCCCGTCTTCATGGTTGCCAGCCACAGAAATGCCATCAACCAAGATCCACCTGGGGTCGTTGAAGCGCTAAGCTAAGCTGATAGCTGGATGATATCCACAGTTCGTTGCATCGCAGCCTCGTTGAACTTGGGCTGTCATGGCCGCGTTGTAGCTGATTTCATCTGGAATCAACCTCTCCTCGCAGCGGTGTCAGAATTGCTTGGATCGCATCCAGCAGGTGACATGACTGGGTGCTTCTCCCCGTTGCGGTGGATTTTTTGTTCAACTGGCAGTGTGTCAAAACCTTGTACCCCTGGTGAACATCAAAATAGCTGGTAAATGGATGTTCATTCCCCTAAAAATGGTATTAATAGGTATTGATCCATAGCCAACTGGGACCATCAGACGGCACACCAAGAGCCAAGGATCCGTAGGCATTTGGTGCAATGTACCTGCAGCCAGGGACCAGCTGCCTGCGCTGATCAGCGAATTGGCGCCTCAGACCCCAGGTGCCCCCAATGGTTTGACCAGAACAGCTACGCATAACTGATGTTCACGGTGTTGACTGGGACTTAACCAGATCTTTTCGCATCATGTTGACACACCATTCTGACAGTCGCAGCTGTTGCAATTCGCATGGTTTTGTCTGCAATTCCAAAGGATTACCATCTGGTTATTTAACATAGCCATGGAAAATGGCCCATTTATAGATGGTTTACCTATTAAACATGGTGATTTTCCATGGCTATGTTAAATAACCAAAGGATTAAACTGACATCCCGACATGGGGAACCCAGGTCGAGGTTCTGATTTCGTCTCCACCATGGAGATGCCTTCCATGGGGCGCTTCAGCCATTTCTGGAGAAAACATGATCCTATTCGTGTCCTCATTTATTGATATATCACATAATATATATGTGTGTGTGTGTTTAATCTATATTGAGCATATTGTACATATATACATATATAATACCATATAGGTATCTATGTAGTGTATGCATGGATATAGACATAGATATAGATTCAGATACAGGTATGGTTATAGATATAGAGATAGACATATAGTCTATATTAAGATATATAAAGATATTAATTAAGTATCTATGTAGACTGTAGTGTATGTAGCATATGTAATGCATATGTAATATACATCATACATATCTGGCAGATCTAGGCATCTACAGCTATCGGCATCAACCGTTTAAAAGGCGTCCGCCGCCTGCGAAGCATCAGCACCTTGCTCCAGGGCTCCAAGACGCTGAGCATCGCATTCCAACCTCTGCAGGTTCCCATGGGATGAGAAGGTACCAATAACGATAAATACGAATGATAAAGATATATAAAGATTAATACAATAATGATTCGTAATACTACTGTAATAATATAGTTAGGAATAGTAATAGTAATAGCAATTAGTAATGGTAATAATAGTATCAATAGCAATTAGACAAGAAATAGTAATGATAATAGTATGTGTAACAGTATTAGGAATAGTAATACTAATAGTAATTGTTAATAGTAGTAGTAATAGTCCAGCCATTGAATTGTGTGGATTATCGACAGATAATGGTATATATAGATATATAATACAATATAATATAATATAATATGATATAATATAATATAATATCATACAATATAATATAATATAATATAATGTAATATAATATAATATAATATGATATAATATAATATAATATCATACAATATAATATAATATAATATAATACATATATATATAATTATATATATACATATATAATGATATAATTACTAGGATATTTACAAGGTAAACGGACCAACTTTGGCTGAGAATTCAGTGAAATCGGCGGATGTACCCAGCCATAAGGGCTTAGAAATACTGAGTGGTTGGTGGTTGGTGGTGATACCCCGATGAAACTTGGGATCAACGAATGTAGGAGAGCCACGTACTGGGTTGAAGCCCTGTTTCAAGATTCAAGATGTTTTTCCTACGAACTGCAAGATTTTTGCTTATTTGCAAATAGAATAGTTTGTGGAGAGTAACCAGCAAAAATTGGAAATTCTAAGAGTGGGATGAACCCAGTCCCAAAGCATTATCATCATCATTTCCACAATGAGCAATTACCATAAATTGGGGTATCGCACGGTCTCCCCCTATTTTCATACACATCCCCAAATAAATTGTGTCCCTTCTGCATTGTTTAAATCTCTTAAAACCTCTTAAAGAATCGTTTTGGATCATGATTTATGGGGGGTTCTTTTTTAATGAGGTATCCCCAGTCACCATAGGTTCACCGGTTCACTAAGTGTCATCCATGGCTGGGATGATAAAATGGGGGTACCCCTCTGGTAAACATACAAATAACTCTGGAAAATCACCATGTTTCATGGGATTTTTGTCACTATTTCTATGGTGGATCTTTCCATATAGTTATGTCACAAATTACCAGGCCGGGTATAACATCATATATCCCATTCAATCACCATTAAATCACCATTTTCCTATGGTTTTCCTATGGTTTTCCCATGACAAAACGGACATCTCCAACTCACCCAACTCAGCAGCATCGCAACGGCACACCGCTGGACCAGCTTCGCAAGAGATGCAAAGCTCGCGGCCAGGCGTGGCCTGGAGCCGACGCTGCAGGAGGAATACATAATATGATTTATAATAGCCAAAATTAATAATAGATAATTAATAGCCCAGGATAATTAATAGATAATTTGGCATAATGATTTATCATTTATGATGAATTGACATGAATGATTACCCTCTGGCAGATAGGGATTGGAAGACTAGTGAAACCATTAAAAATGGGTGATTTTCAGGGTCTATGTTTATTTACCAGAGGGTAATTCATAGCGTGATTGAATCATAGCCAAATTAATTTATTGAATAATAAATCATCAGATGATATTAAATAATAAATCAGATGATTATTATTCATCATCTGATCATCATCTGATCATTTATCAAGGGAATACATGAATGATAATTCTAAAGACTATACATTCCAGATAATTGTCAATTGCTGTATGGGAGGAATAATAGCGCAGTTTTTTATTCAAATGAAACATCTAGTACCTATCACGGGGTTGGATAATTATCCAACCTACTTTGGGGGTCTCAACCCATGGATCTTCGGGAGTTTCCCCGCCTTCTTTGAAGCTCTTGAGCATCGTTCCCAGTGTGATAGTATCCTGGTCAGGAAGCAACTCCACGATGAAAGGTGATGGTTGATGTGGGCTAATTTCGACTGAATTTTGACTCTCAAGAAGTTAAAAAGGATCTCTTAATCATGGCATCTTGATCAAAGAGTTTCTGCAATCAATTTTTCAGATCTACGAATGTATGCGTATAGATATATATATAGAGAGAGAGAGAGATGCATAGAGTTGTTGAGATGTATCTCCCATCCCATACCAGCAATGGATCTGAAATGTTTCCCTACTTCTGGGTGATTTGTTGCGTACATGCCACAAAAAAAAGGATGGTGTGGGTGTCTATATTAGAGTAATACCATGCAATATCTGCATGTGACGTGAACATATATATATACATATGTATAATATATATATGGTGTGTATATATATAATATTATATCATATTATATATATATAGAGCTACACATGATGTGTCTAAATATATATCTATACATACATAGTGAATCAAATGGAGTACAACATGAATCAACCCATCCTCAAACGTCCTGGCGCAGCCCACGGTGACGGCCGCACTCCAAAGTCATGGTGGCCAGGCACCAGCCGTCTGCACTGTGGACCATGGCCGTCAGCACCGAATTCAGGCCTCGCGCTGCGCTCCGCATGGCCGGCATGGCCGGATCCAGGCCCCGAAACATGGGATGATTGGAATAACAATAGTATTACTGGTTGGTGGTGACTGGAAGATTTTTATATATCTTTATGACTTTCCAATATTAATTGGGAATGTCAGAAATGATCCATTTTAGGATGGAACTTGAAAAGTAGCGAAAGGAAAGTGGGAGAAATTTCGTAGTAGTGAAAAACTCACTCTATGATTCATCATTTACCCTCTGGTGAACTAACATAGCAATGGAAAATCACCATTGTTAATAGGAAAATCCACTATAAATGGCCATTTTCAATTGCTATGTTAGTTCACCAGAGGGTAACATGATCAGAAAATTACGGGACCCTCACATCCTTTTGTGTCAAAAATGCCGCCTGTCCGTCCTGGGTGTTTCATCCAACACAGCCAGCATTTTATCTCATGAGATAGATTCCAATGAATGGACACCATTCTGGCACGGGTTTGGGCTCGTTATCCAAATCCATTGGCACACCCGAAGGAAAAGAAAGACTCTTGGCCATCTGGGGATATGATGTTCTCAAGCAGATATAATATATCACATATATAATATAAATAAAAAAATACATACATACATATATATATATATGTGATATTATATATTAGATGTGTATTTTTTATGTAGATATAGATATGGAAATATGACACTCTTCAAGCCCAGGCCATGTCTTTTCTGACGCTGGGACTTCCGACTAACAATGTCCAGCTGCACCCCAGTGACCTGGACAAGACTTCCATGTGCCAAGCTTTGAAAATTGGCTAGACGTGCCCAAAATAAAACAACGATAATCAATGGGAATTTCAGGATCCTGAAATGGAGGTACCTACCATATATAAGGCCTATATAAGGCCTATGTAAGGGGACATCCCCCCAAAATATGGCCTGAAAAATGGTACAGTACCTCCATTTTAGGATCCTGGAATTCCCATTGAGATAATGATCAAACGTGGGGATTTGCTAATCTGGTTGGTGGTTTTTCGCCCTACCCCAATCTGAAAAAATGATGGAGTTAGTTCGTCAGTTGGGATGACGTCTGTCATGACCCCAATTCATATGGAAAGTCATAAAAATGGTCCAAAGCACCAACCAGTAATACTATTGTTATTCCAATTATTAACCATTATTAACCATAGATTAACCATAGATTAACCATTGTTATTTCTATTGTTATTGGGATGTAGCCACTATAACAATCCAAGAAGGCTGACCATTTTTATCATAAGCCGGTGGTTTTTCCTGGAAAGACATCGAAAAAAGACCTTGGAAAAGATGGGAGCACTTGACTTGAGCTAAACGTTGACCTATCTGGCTAAATATAGGTCACTAAGCTATATATCATCCCATATAAACCATATATAGATGGGATCATATATCCCATATATCTGGCTAAATTATATTAAATTATCATATATTTCACTAGCCTGAATAGTTCTGAATAGTTCGGCCCACACGGGGATGATTTCCCAAAAAATGACCCAGACCTATGTTTTTGCAAAGTGGTTGCTTTCAACCGGAAGGGATACCAATGGATACCTCAGACCAAACCACCAAACCGCAGGAATCGGGTTCCCAGGCGACCATCAGCTCCTTGGGCGCAGCTCCAGCGGCCGGTGGAGAACATCGGAAAAAACGGATGGAAAATCGGATGGAAAACACATGGAAAACCTATGGAAATATGATTTTGGAAGCCAACAAACAGTCTTCACCTCAGTGTGTGCCACTTCACCGTGCTACTCTGCTGTTCCCAATTTTTCGGCCTGTAATTATTTCTCTTTGGGGTGTTCAGTTTGGAACATTTTGGAACCATGCTCCGGCACGAGTTCTATTCCAGTCACCTCCAAATCTTGAGTTTCTGTATGTTTCTAGACCCTCCCCACATCTTGAAACCTGCCCCAGCTGAAGCATTTCTCCCAAGCGTCCAGAAGCGCCAACGCCCGGGTCCATCCAGCTGTGCCGATGATGGCGTTGAACCCGAAGGTGTTCCTTTGGAAACCCGTGGAGCCGTGATCGAAACGCTGAATCGTACTGCGCCATGCTTCGCCTGCTGTGGAGGCTTCACCAGGAGTTTCTCCACAGAGATTCAATATGGGTATGGGTCAAAATTAGGTACCCCAATAATTGGATGGTTAATACTAAACTAGACATTCACATCTGTGGTCCCACATCGGTCTTCCATTTTGACCCACATCCATATCAGTCCCGGTAATTCCTATGTCATTTACATTGGAGGGTTAACCACTATATGGCTGCCAGTGAAAGTGATGTTTGCACCCTTGAACGTAGAAAATATCTTGTGACGGAAAACCTGAATCTTCTAAGTGATCTGGTGGATTTCGTTCAAAAAAAGACGAGCATGAAACTCTTCCATTCGTTGCATGTTTCGGTTCTCAAAACCTTTGCACATGTCAAACAACAACACCTTTTTGGGCTTTTGACACATTTACAAACATGTCAAAAAATGCCATGTGTTCAGTTCTTGGAACAATCACAGAAAGGTCAAACATAACATTATCTTCCTTTTGGACCACTTCAAAAAAGGTCACAATGACCTCTTTTTTTGCTAAAACATTCAGCATGACGTGAACGTTGACATGCCCTTCCCCTTGCATAGACAAGAAATGGTTGCGCGTAGAGTTTGCATGAACGTTGATGTGAAATATGTAGTGCATCTTGATAACCACCTATGCAGAAGTAACAAAAGAAACAAATGAATCTCAAAAATAATGTTTTTTTTCCCCGGCAGCTTTGCAGGCAGCGGTAGCATAAACGAGAAAGTCTTCCCTCTTACCTATTCCAAACACACAAAGCCCCTAAGCACAAAGTACAAAGCCGTGTCACGTTGCTGGGTGGTTCATCTCACTTAGTGGGTCATAACCCCAGTTATAAGTGGATTATAAGTGGATTAAGCCTACTCCCACTGAGAAAACTGGCTTAACCCATGGTTAACCCATGGTTAACCCACTTACTCGCCACCAAGCCCAACCATGTCTCGGCCTCGCGAAAGAAGTGTGGTGGTCATGTCATTGGGCTCTAAGTGCAGCAGCTTCATCTGCACCAGCCTGGGCACCGGTGACGAAGCCGCAATGGATCAGTGGATCCCCATAAACGCCACGTCAGTGACGCTGCGAATTCCTCTAGTTCATGGCTGGGGGTTCATTTATTTGAATTCACAGTTGATGAAATGATACTCCAACTAATAAATAGATTGGGTATCATAGTATCATAGTTCACAGCTAATAAAAATATTGGGTAATGATAAGTATAGTGTTTTCTGTAACTCCGAACTCATCATCAAATAGCCTTCGCACCGCCGAGCATCAAAAACGCTGAGGACCTCCAACGTGGCATGGCCTTGATGGCCGCATTGCTGCCTCGGCTGGATCCCTGGGGGATCCCTGGGAGACGTCCAAGACTTCTGACCCAATGAGTGGCCGAAACCTGAAATTTCTCTATGGAATACCATTTGGAAAACCATAGGAAAACCATAGGAAAATGGTGGTTTAATGGGATTTAATGGGATTTAATGGGATATACCATTTGGTTATGACTAACATAGCCATGGAAACTCCCAACCATAAATGGAGGTTTCTAGCTGGGAAAATCAACTATTTCTATGGGCCATGTTCCATGGCTATGTTAAATAACAAGAGGGTATGTGATGCATCAAGAATTGCTCACTTTTTTTTTGATTCACATAAAAATTCACTCACCGTTCACTAACCAGTTACTGGCTGCGTCCGGAATTGTCCGGCCACAGATCGAATCGGCCACTGCTCCAACGTCCCAAAAATCTTCCAGCCATGCAGCCATGCCACAAATTGTGTTGATTTCTACCTGGAGTATCTGCATCTGTCCTTGGTCGGGCTGACCAAATATCACTGGGACCTCCAATCTGGTTGCGAACGATTTTTATATGTAAGTGACTAGGGACCTAAAAATGACAAAGAACCTGAATCCTCCAAACTTGTTGGTTTTCGAACTTACTTAAATATAATATATGTCTATACTTGTATATATATAATTATATATATAATTATATATATATGTACAATGTACAGCATATCATATCATATCATATCATATCATAATATATCATAGCATATCATATCATATATCATCTATGTGTATATATAATATAATATCTTGTGGGCCCGTTGTTTGACCCGTTCCTGGCATGCCACGCAGCAACTCGGCCCCTCTGCGCCATGGCGTAGTGTTCAGCGCGCCGCCGAAGCCTGGGCGATCGGTGACAAAAACGACCTACTCCGGCACGGGACAAACCTGAGATACCTGGATATATTATACATACACACGTGCGTGGTGTGTGTGTCGTGCGTGGTGCTGTGTTTTGTGTGTGTGTCGTGTTTATAATATACATATAGACTTTTTTTGTATCATGTATGGAGCTATATATATATATACATACATATGAGCTCCCGTCAAAATCCTTTACATTTGAGTAGTTGCTTTTGTTATGGTTATCGCTTTTGGGGGGGGCCAATCCCTTTACAGGGTTTTATGGAAATCAGCATGTTCGAGATCCTTTAGTGCATGCATCTTCCTTTCATTGTGCATTAATTTCCTTTCATTTTCCTTTCATGTTCCTCTCATTTTCCATTAATTTTCCTTTCTTATTCCTTTCATGTTCATTCCAATGTGCTTTCATGTCCTTTCATTTTCCTTTCATTTGCATGTGTTGCATTCATGTCCTTTCATGTCCTTTCTAAAGTTATGGAAATGGCTCTATGGCTGGGCCAGGGAACCGAGTGCAACAAATGGTTATCGCTAAGTTATCGCTAAAGTTATCACTAAATAACCCCTCCAACATATGACATTGTTCAAAGGAAATTTGCCACAAAACGACAGAGAGAAAGAGAGAGAGAGAGAGCGAGCGAGTTGGATGCCAAATGCTATGGTAACTGCAGGAAACAGGGCACCACAGGTTGAATTTCCTTCATCAGTTTTTCCCGTTCTGTGAATGTGCACAACAGTATTTGCTTGGTTTACGCCAAGTTTAATGGACTGTTGTGTATGGTCCCAGGTTATCGCTTTTGGGGGGTGCCCTATCGCTTTACAGTGTTTCGTGCACATCTCTGACAAAAAAAAACCTGCAATACCAAAGTAGTCTTCAACCATTTTCACCGTGGCTCATATGTATATATAATATATATGTAGAGAGAGAGAGAGAGATTGGCAGATCAGTCGAGTTTCTTCGTCGCAACAACTCAACCTATTCAAGGTTGGCCCAGTAAACTAGCACAAATTCAGAACCTGCAGGTGGGGATGAAAAACCGGGCCACAGAACACACCTCCGATCAACTGCAATCGTCTTTTAAACACCATGAAAATTGTTGTCCACTTCGTTTCCTGTCATACACCGTATCATAAAACATTGTTGCTGGAATCCTCAAATTTGAGGCAATAAAACAGTGACCATGAAATGTTAACCCTGGACCAATAAACCTTGAGGAGTTAAATTGGAGGCTTTACCCCAAAAGTACTTGAGATGCGATTTGGGGGGTCAAGTAGCTCCTGTAATGTCAACCCCGAATTCACAACCCATTGGTTAAGCAGGGGGTAGCACCCAAATAGTTATGACTGCAAGACTAGTATTTACTGGATTATTCATGGATTAGCGCTAATTATATATATAATATCTACATATAACTATCAGTATATAGTATTATATAATTAGTAATCCAGGAGTAATCACTATTTGCTCCGATATTGTTGGTGAGATATCCGATATATCCCATATATCCCATATTAATGAGGATTAACAAGGCCCCTGGGCTGTTGATCTGGGGGGGTAACCCTTTGAAGAGCAGATCATAACTCTTTTCAAATAGTAATTATACTTTTAGAATTACTCATGATTTTTAATGGATCATGGATACAAATGGATACAATGAGGATATGGCTTTAATAGTGATTACTATACTGGATTACTATGGATTACTAACTACTACCCTCTGGTAAACCAACATAGCTATGGAAAATCACCATTTTCAATGGGTAAATCCACAATAAATCACCATGTTCAATAGCTATGTTAAATAACCAGAGGGTAAACATCTACATCTGTGATAATTTCGCCACGAAATCTGCCAGGCGGCTCACCACTGTCGCCCTAAGGCCCCACTGCTTGGCTTTCGACAGAACGCTCAAGGCTTCTGGCCACTGTCGGCGCACTGAGAGCACCTGGAACTCAGCCGGAGATGCGGCGCAGATTTCACCGAAACAGGTGAATTTCACCATGGAAAACATGAGGATTTGACTCGCAAAGATCAGATTTGACAATTTCACCGGCAAAAACTAGAGGATTTTCTTGCAGGAATGGGGAGTTGAACTTTCAACCAACAAAAATGGTGCTTTTGCCCGCAGGAATAGGGATATGAACGATCTGAAAGTGCGTTTTACCAGCAAGCAACATGAAACTTAGCTTGCGGAGATTGAGTTTTTACCAACAGAAATGGACCAAGCAATAAATTTGGAGTTGGGCAAACTTTAAGATGGGCATTTTTTATTGGTGTTTTTCATTGTTTTTCTCTAAAACATGAGCCATCCAATGCCATCCATGTTGACACCTGGATCTTTGGGGTTGCCAAGGCACAGTGTTGCAATGGACGATGTTAATTTCAAGCCTGGCGTTGCGCAGGTGGCGCAGGTGATCACTTCCGTCGCTCAGGTGGTCCTCCCAGACTTGGAGGCGACTGAAACATGCATTTTTTTGGGTGGATAATGGGATGATAATGTCAATGGATTGGTTTTAAGGGAAAATCTACAGGAAACCATAGTTTTTACCATCAAATATAGGGGTTTCCTGTAAATTTTCCCATCATCCAATTCTATGATAATGGGATAATGGGATAGATAATGGGATAATTCTCTGATCCAATCCACAAGATGAAGCCGATCAACAGTGAAGACGATGAGCAAAAAATTGACATGCTGAAGCTCTAGGACCACAATGTCATGCTGAAGTTTGGCATGTCCTTAAACATACGGTAACCGTACATCTTTCAAGTGCCAAAGATTTGCCCACACTGCCGTGAAAACTTACCCTTCACCAAAAGTTTACCCAGTTGTGTTGGCGACAAATGACGATCCCCATGTCGTGTTGGCTGCATGGGAACCGATGTTGGAACGAGTTCCATCCATTGGCTGGTGAACCAATCCATTCACAAGAGCTCCTTCAGCTTCAGCATCTTGCGCCATGGCACCCATGCAGGGGCTGGGGCTGCTGGGGCCAAAGGAGATGGAGTGAATGGGTGTCCAAAAATCTGTCAGATTTGAGACTCCAATGGCTGGTCTCAGGAAAATTGAAATCCACTGTATCTGGATGGTAAAAACCTTTGGTGTTCAAAGTTGTAATCAACGCAGGAAGTATTCATCTGGGGGCTCATTTCCCTGACCCGGAACAAGTTTCTTGCTGAAAGCTGAAGCAGCTGGGGAAATTGTTGCACATGTTCCCAAAATAAAAATAACACGTAATAAAACTCTATGACCGCCCAAAAATGTCCGGAAACTGAGCGAAAATGGTGGTTTTTGGGCCCAAATCTCTCTCAGTCGCCAAGAACCTCAGTCGCTCGGCCGATTTTTTTTCTTCGAAATCAATGCGTCCGTCAGGGCCATACCTCGCGTGGCGTGCAACGGATCCTTTAAGGAATGGGCACTGACCAAGGGTCCACCTGAATGAATTTCTTAATGGGGTCGTACTTTCTGGGGCGCACACTATCAGGGGTACCCTCTCTAACTATGGTCACACTATGGTCACAACTGGGCGGCTTTCTTAATGCCTTCCAGCTTACAACGAACTGTCGGATGGCCATTCCTCAGTATCACTTGCACCGGAAATGGCCATCCGGCAGTACTTCGGATGGCGAATCTTCGCCAAATTTCACCATGGAACACAGGGAATGCTGAATGAATACGCCTTGCAATGGTTGTCTGAAGTTTCTGATCTGATGCTATGTTCCATATCCAAAGCCATTCACCTAAACCAGGGTTTCCAAGTTGAGGGGCCCAAGAAACAACAAACTCAATTGAGATCCTCTAAGTAATCCCAACAAATCCCAATGGTGCATGGTGCATGTTCCGATTTACCAAGTACACATTCTCAACATTTCCTTCAGCAAACCAAAGGTGAGTCACCAACAACCGGGCCATTTTCAGCTGCAAGCAACTAGGGCGGTGCACCATTCGCTCCGCCAACTTCTAGTAGAAACCGCACAATATCGTGGTCGTTGTTGTGAGCTGCAATCAACAAAGGCGTTGGACCATTGTTGCTGCCTGATCTTTGTCTGCACCAAATTCAACTAGAAAGCGCACAATGTCGAGGTGGCCATTTTGAGCTGCAACCCACAAGGGTGTTCTTCCATTTTTATCTGCTTGATCTTTGCCTGCACCAACTTCTGCTAGAAATTGTACGACGTCGAGGTGGCCATTGCGAGCTGCAGGGAATAGGGGTGTCTGCCCCTGTGCAAACTCAGGCTCATCCGTCTTTGCTCCTGCTTCCAGTAGCAGTTCCATATGCTGAACACGTCCCTGCTCTGCAGCGTGAAACAAGGGCGTCTTGCCATCTGTGTTTGACTCATCGGGATTTCGAGGTTGTTGCAGCAACTGTTCAAGAGCAACTGAATCGTTTTCCCTGGATGCTGAAATCATTTTCTCTGTTTCTACATGATCAGGTGGCCAGAATTCCAACACCACCAACTGGATCTTTACTGGAACTGGATCCAGAACTTCATCATCCTGGATCTCATGCAAACCATTTTCACTGAACAATCTATGCTTGAATCTGGAAATGCCAACCTTAGTTGCCAAGGCATTCTTCACTGCCTTGGCTGAAGAATGCCTTGCGGCCTTCATCTTCAGTCGGACTATGAGAGTCTCGCCCCATGTGGTCGGCAACACACCGAAACATGGCTGCAAGATTCTGTGGGTGATCTGTATGTACACAAAAAACGACAAACAAAATATCATGATGGATAGAATATCTGGAGACAATGTCACAAGATGTCACAAGGGACCTGTCAAAATTGTATGCACGCCAAAGCTTCTTAATAACAATTGACGCTTATACATACAATACTCCATGGTGCCCCCTGTATGTTTCCAGTTTGGACAGTCTTCAACTGCAGCATATGTGGCATGCGCAAGCAACAACGTGGGTTACATTGAGAATTTTTGGATGCCAAACATGCAGTGTCTTGATGTTTTATGATATCCCACTATATCCCACTATCCGAATATCCGGGGTCCACCATGATCGGACTTTGTTTCCACTGGGGTTTTCGGTTTTGAGATTTAGAATTCCACCACATCGGCCCACAAGACTCAAGACTTGCAGTTAAAAAACTCGCAGCCCAAGAAACGGCGCCCGTCAAGGCCACTAAGTCCTCCCATAGTTTTTCGCACTCCGAAGCGGAAGCACCGCCTCCAAAAATGAAGAAACGGCAGAGGTGTTCGTTCGCAGCGCAGCAAAGTTGTTCGATGTTTCGATGGACGTTCGGAATAAGAAAGGGAATGTGTATGTACCCTCTGGTAAACTAACGTAACTATGGAAAATCACCATTTTCAATGGGAAAATCCACTATTTCTATGGCCATTTTCAATAGCTATTTTGACATAACCAGAGGGTAAATCATATGCAACAAACATTCGGAGTGAAGATCCTGAAGATCACAATGATTTAGGGCTGAGATCATCGGTCAATCCCAAGCTGGCCACACTTGACCAGACCCAAAAAAAGTGGTATCCCAGCTGGGAACTATGATAAATCCATGATAAATCCATGATAAATCCATGATAAATCCATGATAAATCCATGATAAATCCATGGGAACTATGATAAATCCATGATAAATCCGTGGGAACTATGATAAATCCATGATAAATCCTATAGTTTTGTGTTCTATCCGCGATTGAGGCTGTTGATGTTTTGCTGATTTGAGGCTCCTTATCTTTCGCCAACTAAACCGGTTTCACCCCGGGAATGTCGTAAAACCCACTCATTAAACCACCTTTGTGTGGCGTGGTTTTCAAGACCCCCACATGGTCTGTCAGTAAAGCAGGGCATGGTTGTGGTTTCCTAAAATCATCTAAGTATATTTATGACTATCAGTAATAGTTCTAGTTATAAATGTCATTGTCATTGTTATTCTCATATCTTTGGTATATGTTTATATATTTTTATATGTTAATAATGTATGTTTATTGATTCTTACCATCATCCTCCCCGACTTTGGCCCAGCACCTCCACAACCCCAGCAGATGCCGCTGCTCTGGCCATACTTCTCCTCTGTGAGCATCGACAACGACGCCGTGGCGCGCTGCACCGGATGACCGCCACTGGACCAACCGGCGCGCAACATCTTGGTGTCCTGGAAATGGGGGAGTTCATGAGACTTGACTGGAATATTGCGAACATATGTATCTATATATATACATATACATATATACATATATACGTATACATATATATATATGTATATATATATATACATATACATACAAATATAGATATATGTATATTAATAGGAATATATCTGCAAATTAATGAACAGGATTCAATTAAAAAAAAAATTATAGTGCTTTTTTTTTAATTCATGGGGATTCCCCAGTTTCGTCTAGTGCGTCATGGTTTTCTCCATGCCTTGGATGATTTGAACCGGTACCAGTTTTGGTTTTTTCGGTTTTTGATGATTTTGGTCTATGGGTCAAAACCAATAGTACCCCTTCTGGTGAACATCAAAATAGCTGGGATTTATGGATGTTCATCCCATTAAAAATGGTACTAATAGGTATTGATCCATAGCCATTTTGGTCTATGGGCATCATGTTTAACCCAGATTTTGATGGGCGAACGACTCAACCAAACTGTTGGGGCCCACTTGGGTGAGGCCATTTCATGATCGCTGCTTCATTCGTGGCTTTTCAAGATAGTTCGCTGGTGCAAAATGAAAGCTGGACTTCTTCATTTTTGCGGCTTTTGAATGCTTTTGATATGTCTAATTCTTGAGATTATTCATATTATTCACATTCTCCACACATTCTCCACAGATTCTCCACAGATTCTCCACCGTTTCTTGGGATACACCTCCAAGTACCCCGAGATCGTCGGATCACCAAAGCAGGCCGAGGGTCGATCCACGAGGATGTGGGGTCGGGATCTAACCTGAGAGCCATCAGGGGATGAGGCCATACTCAAAACGTATGTAATCTGTATGTATAAGATATGTGTAGTGTATATATATATATATATGTATATGTATATAATCATATATATATATGTATATATTACATCTAGGTATACAGTATATTAATGAATGAGATATCTATATAATATCTATATACATATGATGCATATGATGCATTATGATGCAGGATACCGGGGTGATACCTAACCATCTCTGCACCATCTGCCCCTCTCAGCCATGTTTCGTATGAATGCAAAGCTCCGGTGGGGAGCCATAACGACGGTGCATCCTTGGCCGACTCCGTCTGGTGATGTCTGGTGATGTCTGGAGCTTGTGGGAATCCCATGGGAATCCCCAACGAAAGATGCAGAAAAGTCGTCAAGTCAAGTGAAATGGTGGTTTTATTTTTTGCAAATGATAGGTTTTGGTGATTTTAGGCGCTATTTTTTGGGGGGTGGTGAACTTAGTATAGTATCAAAAGGGGAAATTATCATAAAGACATACCGATCATGACCACATTGAATTTCATTTATCAACTTTCATCTCAACGTGGAAGAGGTTGCAAATGTTAGATTTCATGGGTTTTTAGGGCCCTTTTAGGCCCATCTTGGTGATGACCCTAGGGACCCTAGATTTTGACCCAAGGCGATAAGTGCATGGTGATGAACCTCAAATGATGTGAATCAATGTGAATCATAGGTCTCCCATCTCCATGTCAATGTTCAGAACTCACAAGACTCTCCGGAAGCCCTCGAATGGGTTGAGAACAGGATTCTTAATCCATGGATATCATGAAGAAAAACACGTGTGTAGATTGTCCCCTTCAAAGTCCACTCAATGCGTCCCAAGATTCTCTTTGATGATCCTTAGACTTCCAGTGCAATAGCATCAACAGGAACAACGGGAAGTGACCTACAAGATGGCCCCTGGTGAAGCCACATCCTGCAACCATTTTGGGGCTGTCCATTCAGGTACCTGTATGGATCCAAAAATGCTAAATTTGCCCAGCCAATTGACCACTTGGAGCCAGTATTCGGGTGAGTTCTGACACTGGGATGGCTATGGTGAAGAAAAAAAACGGCCCTAGGTTTTTGGAGACTGCCATGAAATTTTTCGCCATGCAAGCGCCAGTTCCTGTCTGCATTTGCGACACCAAGCGACATGATATCGCAGAGCTTGCTTAGGCTGTAGGCATGATGAGCCGAGTAGCCTGCAACAAAATTCATAAGACTTACGCCCTTATCCGTCAAATGAAAGAAGCAAGATGCGTTGCCTTCGGCAAACAGAACTTCAATTCTCACCTCAAAATCATGTCATGTGGTTCTTTTTTCTCAGATTCTGTTGCGCATCAGCAGCAACAAAATCTTGTCCCTATCTGGTTGGTGGTTTGAACACCTCTGAAAAATGATGGAGTTCGTCACTTGGGATGACATGACATTCCCAATCATTCCCAACTGAATAAAAAGTCATAATCCATTCATGTTCCAGTCACCACCAATCAGTGATGATTAACCATCATTAACCATCATTAACCATCATTAACCATCATCAACCATCATTAACCATCATTAACCATCATTAACCATCATTAACCATCATTAACCATCATTAACAATCATTAACCATCATTAACCATCATTAACCATCATTAACCATCATTACCCCATACATTTCACCAATGTTCCAGTCACCAACCAACCAGCCTGGCTGCTTCAAAAACCTGGCTTTGGCGGATCCGCGCCTTGTTCCAGTTGCAAATCCGTAAGGCCCTGGTGATATCCAGCCGACATCGAACTCGTGATGATCAAGCGCCCTCGCCGAAAAAAAAAACAGGTGATTTTGCCATTTTGGATTGGCGATTTGTGTCATCACAAAACAGTTTTTTTTTTCATATAAGAAATTAGAAAATGTGGACCCATGACCATTGTGGACCCTGGTCCGAGGAAACAAGAGGGCACCATTTGCAGCGGTGAGTGAGGTTTAAGGCCCTTTTTGAAAACCACAAACGAAATGGAATGGTATGGAGTCTTAACCACTGCATGATGAATTTCATCTGGCATCAATGGAGAGAACAGTTGACCTTCGGTCTTGGTGCTGTCAATGGGCACAGTTCGAAAAGGAGGGAACTCAAAACCTGCCAAAAACCCTAGCAGTTTCGCTAGCCGCTAGCTGCACTGCCTGCACCAGAGGCTTTCACATTTTCCATCAGCAGCGAGCTCAGCAAGAACGGGGCCAGTACATTCCTTGGCTCGTCTTGGTGTCTCCGGTGGCATTTCACATGAAATTTGGTTCCACGTTCTGAATCCAACGGCTGGTACCTGGTAAGGGCCAGTGTCATATCCTATCTGTACGTCCTGAGCTAATCCCATGTAGGGATGGACGATACGAAGAAAATCAAGCAGGTATTCCCAAACAACGGTATGCAGCTATATGATATACCAACAAGAAATGTAAATTCAGATTGTACTTGTTGGTGAAATGTTCGATCCATCTTCTGCTTATGGTACAATCAGAGATATGACACAACTGTGACGGTCATTTGGATACCAAAGCATCACTGCCAGGCTATACTCGTTGCCCTCCGTTGTGACCACTCCTGGCAAACCACGGAAGATTTCAAAGAAATCCAGAAAAAAGGAGAGATGTAGCACCAAGAATGGGATTTCAACCGAAGATTGGAGTTGAATCTCAAAATGCTGCAGATATCTCAGCTTTATGTGTTATGTATTGTTATATGATGTAAAAAAAATGTCTTCATATTAGTACCTCTCACATCTTGCCCAAAAAAATTGCCCTAATATCTGCCAAAAATTCAATGGCTGCCAAATTGCCGGCGCCAAGGGACGCTTGCCGGTGTAGTCCCCATCAAAGGTGCCCGCATTGTTGAGAAGTCCGTTGAGCACTGGAAACCTGGCAAACGTGAAGTTAAACGTGACATCAAACAGCACAAACAGCACCGTTTGGGGTTAGCTTCTTAGCTTATTGGATATTAAATGCGTTATATAATATAATATATATATAACTATAACTGATTATATATTTCATGTAATTATATATATATATATTACAGTTTGTACTGTAAATACATATAAACGGGTTAAGGTTTTATTGGCGTTGTCCACCTCACTTGGGGAGGTCCATGTTCTCGGTTCATCTGGAAGCTGTTCACAGTTGATATTCCTCCTAAATATGGTCCGATAGGTCAAATGACCCGTAGAAATATATTAGAACATACCCTCTGGTGAACTAACATAGCAATTGAAAATGGCCATAGACATAGTGGATTTTCCCATGAAAAATGGTGATTTTCCATTGCTATGTTAGTTCACCAGAGGGTATTTGAAATTCAAATTGTACCCTCCCAGGTTTCAGTCATCTAGATATCCAACTTGATGTGTCTAAAGACCCCTGGATTTACCGAGCTGAGCTAATCATTTCCGGGGTTGTTAGTTATCGCAATATATCGCAATAGTTTATTCCACACTAATGGAAGCCACCAAGAAGTCACTAAGTCACCGATCAAGAATTGCCTGGTCCTCCATACCCAATGAGATGACAAAATATGACAAAATCATCTTTAAGATCACCACAACAAAATCCCAGTCCTGGTTTGGACTTCAAGTACTGCTGGCAAAACCCACAGGGGACGTTTCCAGAAACTTCGACCTCCAAGACACTTCTCCTTGACCTCCGCAGCCAGCTTGCGCACCTCTGACATCAAGCTGAGATCTGCCACGAATCCTGGGGGAGGCTGCCAGCGACTGGTGATACGTCCCGACGACTATTTGGTGATATCTTTGCACCCATATCTCGTCATATCTCGTATACTTCAATGAAAAATTGGAGAAATTGAACATCAAACAAAATGGACAATTAATATCAATTAATATCAATTAAGAATTAGAATCCGGGCAACTGGCCCACAGTTTAGCAAGTTTAGTTGCAAAAATCACCCAGTCTTTCTGGGGCAGAAACCCCAAGTCTTTCCAGCTCAACTCGGCCAGCTACCATGTACTTCGGCACCACTCAGCTTCTGCAATCGGCTCACGGTGCGCTCCACCCGTTGCGGCTTGCGGCCGTGTACCAGCACCACCTGGTTCTTCCGTGCCAGCTGCTCTGCGGTGAAGTGGCCGATGCCTCAGGATCTTCAGCATGAAGATTCAACCCATGAAATTAAATTGTTACCCTCTGGTAAACTAACATAGCTATGGAAAATCACCATTTTCAATGGGTAAATCCACTATAAATGGATATTTTCAATAGCTATGTTAAATTACTAGAGGGTACCTGATGTAAGAATCAATGGGGATGGGGAAGGTGTGATTGTGACTGCGGCTTCTTGAAAACATGCGAAAAAAGCAGCCTAAGACAAGCAGATGTTGTACCATCCAAGAGAAAAGAGCTTGACCATCTCAATCTATATGGATCTAAGATGATCTGACCATCAAACGTGGATGAGATCATCCAAGATTGGTTCTTAGAACATTCCAAAGCCTGGCTGAAATTTGATCTGCAGCCATGTGCTTAGTCAAATTAGCCAAATATTCCGAGGGGAACCACAGATCTTGGCTTTGGTTGATGGATGTTGATGGCCTGGCTTCCATCCCAGAAAAACCACACACACACACACATTTGCTCAACTAGCTGACTAGCAGCATCTTCCCAGGGCAAATCATGGAAAATCTCAAGAAAATTGAAACATCTTGAAACACCTTGCTATCACCAAGCAGTGGAAGTTGGGCCAAGGCACCATCAGTCGCGCCAGTGACCTGAAGAACTGGGAGGTATTTCCATTCACCAAGTTCTGACCATTTGAGGCAGCAAGACTAGGGTTGTGTTTGAGGGTACCTCACTTGACTCAGATCCAATCCTGCGAGCGGTGGAGTAGCCATTGCTATTGGCGCACCATTGAGTTCCAGCCCCACGTGACTCACGTGACCGAAAAAGATTCTGATAGATCTGATAGTCCCTCTAAAGCAATGGATGATCCCTCCCCGACTAGTGGCTTCATAAGCACAAATCCCCATGACTCTGCGGGAGGACCACAGGATGCCAAGACACCAGGTAGACGCCACAGGTGGGAGGAAGACCGGCCTCGCCAACGGCAGGTCATTGGATCCAAAAAATGGATGCTGTACCCTCCGGTAAACTAACATAACTATGGAAAATCACCATTTTTAATGTTTTCAATAGCTATGTTAGTTTACCAGAGGGTAAGACATTGTCGGACTAAACCTGGCAAAAAGTTCTTAAAATGTTGAAGTCTCAAAATATAACTTATCCCAGAAGCTACAAGTCTATCTGTACCATCTGCAGGTTTGCATGTGAAGTGATCTGAACTGTACTTCCATATTTGGGGATAGCTATGGACTCGCTGGACACCTGACGCCTTGCGGCGCCTCGCGCCTTGTAGCCGGACATCAGGTTGCTCCCCTGGCGATCATCCCCCTGTGGGATGGACGAATCATCCATAACTGCCATAACTGCTATTGCCATAACTTATCTGAATCATTCGTCCACAGAGTTATGGGAGATTTTTCACATGGTTATGGGAGTTAAACCATCTGGATGATCTGGATTCTGGATTATCTTCATTAGTTCCGATGGTTTATATAGTTTATATCTGAATCATCCCCCTTCATCTGCAGAAATGAAGAAAAGACCATCGGAACCCAAAGTCCTTAGGCAGGTTCCTGCTGCCCAGATCCCAGGGAGTCAAGACTTCCATGGAGGTGATTTGATGAATTGGGCATGGGTCAGAATGTGGTTTATGACTCCCAAAAGTGGGATGCTTGGCCACCAAAAGATGGACCAAAAGATCCCATTGGTCCAATGTTGACTTTCTGGGGGCCCTGGGGGCCCTGTGGCGGGATTTCATAAAATCCCACGACCAAAGAATCTGCGCCTGCCAGAAACTGAGTGTCAAGGACAAGCCCAGCAGCAACCCGCCCTTCCAACGGAATCTCATGGACGCGTTGCGGTTGTCCTGGTTGGATGTTAACGTACAACGGAAGATCCTGGAGATGTTTCAAAGCTATGAATGGATATGAGATGATATGAGTATGAGACAGTCAGAAGGTTTAGTTCCAAATTGTTTTTGCGTGAAGATGCAGCATGGCCCAGAAAAGCAGAGCATGGCCACTTGCTTCATCTGAGCCCAAGCTGCGTGTGTTTGATGTCAAAGATGGTTGGGAAACCTCGGCAGGTCGACTTTGCAGTGCACTCAACGCCTGAACGATCAGTTGAGTCACTTCATCTTGAATAAATGTCAGTTTTTTTCTGAGGCTAAGTGTCTTCCAGTCAAGACATACATAGACATACCCAATCCTATTCAACCCTTGCCCCTGCTTCCAGACTTGCTCCAGCAAGCCCAGCTACACAAGGGATGCCATTGAAATCAGAATGAAAAATGGATGATCCTGATGTCACAACTAAGATGTGAATCCGGGGATCAAAATCATGTCAATCATGTCAATCATGTCAATCTCAACTGACTCGAGGGATGACACCCATTCCATCCACGTGTCTCTATGCAATGCACATCTTTTTCTCACTTCTTTCGCAAGTCTTTGATGACTCCATCCACCTGCAGACTGAAGCAATCTGCTATTTTTTCGTGCAGGGCTGACCTGGTAAAATGGATCAAAATCCTCACAGTAGATGAATATACATCTTAGTTCATATATGTTCATATTATATGTTAATCGTTTTGCACGCCCCATCTGGTGACCAAAAAATGCCCAAAGGAAGCGGTGGAAAGATGTCCAAACATCCGCGTTCATCGGATTCGAACATGTGACCCCCTAACCATATCATCATAACCAGGATTTTTTGCAGTGATCATGATCATTTCATCATCCAATGGATTCAAATGTGTCATTCAAACCCAACAGTATTGGCAACTACTTATATGAACTTATATTGAAAAGGGACCAAATTGGATACCCCAAAATGCGATTTGTTGCAACAATGTCATGCTCTTGAATATTACCTATCCCCAGACATGCTATTTGATGCTTGAAAGTTGGAAACAAACCCAGTTTTACCCAGGCTTAGTGGCTCAGCAATCGCTACTTTACAAAAATGTCCATGTTTTGCTGATAAGTCGCCTTTTCTGGTCCTGAACCACTGAAAATAAAAGGTTTTCAAGTAAAAAAAAACACAAAAACACCTTGGCATCGTTCCATGGATGTTCCATGGCTTCACTAATGAAAAAATCCCCCCCCGAAACCGGCGCCGACCTTCACGGCCACCAGGTCAAAAAGCTCCGGCGCTTCGGTCTTCAGTTGGTCGGCCCAAACGCCAGACCTAATGGGAACATCATTTGGTTGATGATCATGGTGAAATTTATGGATTAATGATGGATTAATGATGAGTTAATAGTGGTTAATGAGTGTTAGTACCTGTTAATGATGATTAATCATTGTTAATATGTGTTGGTCAATCATGGATACTAACGGTTTATACTGTTTTTTTTTCATAGTAAGTGTGGGCTGTTAATTATTGATAGTTGTCAATGGTTAATAGTTGTTGACTATTGGGTAAAGCGGGAAAGAATGGTTGATACCAGTTATTCACCCGGTTCATACATCGTTGATAAATTAACCGTCATTCATCCAGTCAATGAATGTCAACAATGCGGTTTCTAACTGTTAATGTTAGTGGTAATGATTGTATAAGTATGCAATGACAATAGTTATTCAGTTATTCATTACCATTCCACAACAAAAAGCAGTAACAGTGATCTAATCATGAATAACAGAATTGGATAATGGTGATCAACAACCAATCCAGATTAATCAACTAAATTTGATCATTTACCTGGTTTGATCCATCAAAAATTGGAAGTAACTAGCAACTAGCCAAAATGGGAGGCCCGAACATAACTTTCAAAATGCTTGTTCCGCCAGCAAAAGATGTGGCGGGATACCACCGTCACATGGCGGTCATATGAGTCCATGGATTGGTTCGCGATTACGGATGGTAACCGGCTAAACCCAAAGCAGGAGCTAAACCACGCACAGAAAAACGCCTGGCGATGGCATGTACTTCCATGGTTTATCAGTTTTTGTGCCGTTTCTCAACGCTGTAGCTGCTAGCACACCTGCTCCTTCACGGACCATGCAAGCTTTGCATCATTAGCGTTGGATTTTCCATGTTTAGCAGCGAACAAAAACCGCAGTTTTAGACTGAAAATAAACAACGCAACGAAAACAAGAACGATGACTCGCTGAAGTGGCAATGCAGATAAAGACGTTCAAAAATATTGCAAAATTGTGCATGTATTAACTCAGAATGTGACTTTTGTTTCAACAAATGTAATGTCTTAACGTACAAGACTACAGCATGACTACAGCATATTCGTTGCTAGAGGTGCTGTCCTTCAGTTGCTGCGGGTGCTGGACTTCCACAAGATGCCACAGTTACAGTAAATGCTGCAGTCATGTAAGTCGCTACAGATGCTGTATTTTCCAGTCTGTTCTAGGTGCAGTAAATTAAGTTGTTATAGATGCCACAGTTCGCTGAATTTCTTACAGAGGCTGCTGCACTTACTTAAGTTGCACGACATGCTGCAATTGCCGCAGGTGCTGCATTTCCCCAAAGTCATCTAGATTCTAGATGCTACAGGTGCTGCGCAACCTGCGGGTATTGCTACAGTTGTTCAACAAATCAAACAATATAGAAAACCTCACTAGTTACAATCCCACCCATTGCTTCTGAAGCGAATGACAATCAAAGGCATGCTGTACACAAACAATTTTTATTGGCGTGTTGAAAAGTACAAATCACCACTGTTGTTTTCTCCATGATCGATGGTTTATGGTGATGATGTGCTGCTGAGCAACAGCCGTTGGTCCCAACCCAGCTGGTACATGTAGGAGGTGTTCCTGGGTCACCATGAAAATTCAACATGTTGAATCCCCGATGTTTGTTTGTGAAATCTCCATGTATGGTTAATCCCCCCTTTCGGTGAATTTTAATTGTGTGTTGGTTAATGTCCTTAATTAAATTTGATGTTTCAATCCGAATTGTCGTGAATGAAATCTGAGTTGATGCGGTTTCATTCCCTACTTTTGTGAGTTAACATCCCCCTGTGGCAGCTATGGCTAATCAGACAGCCATCCTAAAGTCACCGAGAAACTCATCGCCACCGAGTTCGAATTTGGTGTCATGTGCGATGTTGTACACCTCAAGGCTGAGACCCTACAGATTTCTGGTGTCAAGACCCAACGGAGGATTGGCATCCAGCCACAATTTGCGATGAAAATGCAATTCTATATAAACCCATCTGCATGACAAATACTTATGTAAATATATATATATAGTCTACGTTCTATTTTTTTTTCTGTCTCTGTATCTCTCTACCTACCTACCTATCTATCTATCTTTCTAACTATCTATCTATCTATCTATCCATCTATATATATATTACCTATTTAAACACATATATATGTTCATGTAAATATTCCATGTGTATATAAATATTGTATATATATATATAATAATAATATCCCTAAATATATTTTTAAATATTTATATACATATATAAATACATATATACACATATATGTGTATAAAATATTTCTTTACATATATATTCTATTTGTCTAGTTGTTTATATGCTATATATATGTCTGTGTGTGTATCCTGTTGATATTTAAATATATATATATATACTCTAGATATACATTCTATATATATATATGCATTCTATACATACATTCTAAATATATATATATATATATTATATATATATATATATATATATTATATATAT
>Ga0126342_10002396_pt1 | contig 29148 bp, 29 predicted proteins | sample Cyp1metagenome_FD_92528 | JGI IMG/M metagenome (GOLD analysis project Ga0126342, IMG submission 92528) | Coral microbial communities from Lord Howe Island, Old Settlement Bay, Australia - Cyphastrea 1 metagenome | ecosystem: Host-associated > Invertebrates > Cnidaria > Coral ... | reverse complement strand
CCTACGGATATCGGCCTTGCAGCCAACAAAATCAACTCTTGAACGTTTGGCAGCACGAATGTCTTCGTAGAGCACTTCATGAACATCCATAATGCCTCTTCCTGGACGGCCGCCACAAAGCTGGTTGCTCAGTCAGCACAGGCTCCATCCGGCGGGAGAACTTTGACGAAATTAGCGTCTTGGCGCGCATAACAACGAGCCCTGAGAACGGTACGATCACCATCGAAGGATGTGAAAGCAACCTTGTGACACAATCTTATCCATCATTATCCATCACTATCCATCAATATCCATCACTATTATATACGTAATATTATACTTGTACTATTTTTTATATACACATTTGTTGTTTTCTATCAGGTTCTTCACGCTCTTTACTGACCTGATGCCCACCATTGCCCACCACAGAGCTTCAGGCTTCGGAGCAGCCATCAGTGTCGCGGCCAAGGGGAGCCAATGGCAGACGGCACTCTCTTTGATCAAGGAGTGCTGTGATGCAAAGAGGGTTGATGTCAGTGGGTGCCGGTGAAACCACAACAAGACGCCCCAAAATGATGATCTGATCATTGATCATCTTCTGATTTCTCAATAGCTTATTTGCGCAGTTCATAACACTGATCTGTTCCCCCTCATACTCACCACCTCAGAAACCATGGTTTGGTAGGGGATTTGCACATATTTGGCACCACCAAATGGGGTGTTTCATATTGTACAGATCATATACCATCTGGTTATTTGTCACATAGCCATGGAAAATCACCATGCTATTAATAGGTCAACCATCTATTTCGATTAGGGCCATGGCTTAACCATGGCTTGCCCTGTTAGTCATAACCAGATGGTAGCAGGGTGGGATTCCAGACATTCCCGCTGGGATCCAGCGACGCAGGAGATGCGCGAGCTGCGTTTGCGCTGCGCGCAGGTGCCGTTCAACTCGGCCAGCAGTGCTTGCGAGAGAGGCAACGGTGGATCCTGTGGAGGTACAACGATGGATGGATATTACCCTCCATTGATTGGCTATTATATGGAGCTTACCCAATTAACTCGACATAGTTGTATCCTCCATAAACCCTAGACATTGGAGTTATAAAATGTATTAAAATGTTATAAACCATTTATATAGATCCATTTAGCTAACGAATCTAACTATGGAGCACCTTTTCCCGGGGACCCATCCCAATCCACAGGCAGTCAATGGCCGATCTGTGTATCGCTGCTGGATGAAGCCATGAGCGCAGCGGATGTGGTGACGTACAACGTGGCTCTGTCGGCTACACAGAAGGCGGGGATGGGATGGGCAAACTGTAGCAGTGGACCTTTTCAGAGGACTGTTGTGGAGCTTTGATTGGAAACTGTTGTGGACTTATTGTAATATTTGTAATGTACATTTGGAATTTCCAATTGTTCCAAAAACCCACAGTTACAAGCATGGAGCATTTCTGCGAGCACTCCAGGTGGGTTCTTGGCAAATGCCATGTCTATTGCTGGAGGAGATGAGCCCCATCCTCAGATCCGAGGCGATATCTGACAGGCTGATTGACAGATTCTCAGAGGATTCTATAAGAAGAAGATATCATAGAACCACAAATAGATATCTATATAGTATATCATGATAGTCTATAGATATATCAGATAGATATCAGATGATATCAAGAGTCTTCAACCAAATACTGAGTTTCATCTTGGCTTCACATCAACCTTTTGGAATTTTCCATGGAAAACCATTGCACCAGATGTGATTTTTTGAGGTGCCAGAGATCTACGGCCAGATGTGATTTCCCAGGACACCGTGCTGCTGACGTGTTGCCAGCAGCAACAGTGGTCGCAGGCCCTTGCATCCCTTGGATCCACCGATGACATGTCCATGGAGAGCCGCGAGGTGCTGATCACGGCCTGTGAGAGTCAACACGTGCACCGTGTGGCCTGTAGCTTACTGGACATCCGGGAAAGTTGCTGGATGGAAATGGAAAAGATGGGCTGAGATCCAGCTGGCTCTGGAGTTTGGCTGATTTGGGTTCCTCCAAATCCGCCAGTTGATGTCCCAAATGCTCTGAGTTCACACCCAACCCAGATGTTTTTTCGTGGCGATCAGTGCAGTCGCAGGAGAATCAATGGGTGAAGATGGGAGCTCATCACACCCTGGAAATTGAGCTGAACAACAAGCTGACTTTGGGCAAGGAGAGATGGGACGCCATGCACCTCCAAGAGCTGGATGAAGCAACAGATGTTCACAAAACCTCTGAGGCCAGGCAAAGCTGGGAAAGCCAAGACGGTCAGTGGAATGAGTGGATAATTCTTCAGACATGCTATTTAAATTAAATTAAAGGCAGATCTTCAGATAAAATACTAGCTGTAGGGTATATTTTTGGAGACATGAACCTGGCATGGGAAGACATGGAAAGACTAACATCTGATCTGAACTGAACTGAACTGGACAGATAGATGGTGGACTTGAAACGTGTGTTCAAGATTTAGGGACACCGGCAGGTTGCTGTTCTGCTCATGGAGGCATTGGCCGAGGGGAATTGGGGATGTGCAGTGTTACCTTGTGGGTCAGCAACCACCATGGCCAGCAAACAAACCCGGATCATTTTGACACTAGGACCTGTTTGTGTGGTACTTGTGACGTGGACCTTTGGCAGCCTTTGTGGCTTCAAAGTCGAAACTGGGTGCTGCAGCACCGCGCCAACATCAACATCACTGACCACAGCCAAAAGTTACCCTTTTGCATGGCATGAAGGATGGTCTGCTGTCTCAAGCTGAACATGAAAGGATGTTGCTTCAAGGGCTGCCTGCTGTCCAAACAGACCGGGGAGAGTTGTGCTCACGTCAGAGACATTGGTGTGTACTGCGAGATGCAAATGATATCAGTCAGATTTCATCAGCGCTCCTAGAGCCAAATATGCTTACAGCTTGCTGCGTCCTCGCATGCCATGCATGTCTCTCGCCGCATCCTTTTTGGGCGACTTGTGGCATTGCAGGCTGGATCTAACCACAAGGGGTCGACGTTGGATGGTTGGTAAAGAACTTTGTCTTTGATGTGGCTTGAAATCTTTGCCGTTGCTTGAAACAGATTGGATATATGATATATCCAGTATGTATAGGCTCTGTACAACCTTTTGAGCTTTTTGAATGATTCTTCATCCCTATTTTCTGCATTTGAGGAGCCTGGTACTCTGCTGATCAATGAAAACCTTTATTCAAGATTCACCAGCTACTTTTAGGTAGTGACAAGACATAGATGATGGTCGTAGAATCATGCATCAATGGTGATGGATCAGCAACCAGAAACGACCCAAAAAGCGAGCTCCATGCTGGTCGAAATTCACACCATCAATGTGGCTCTTTTTTGGGGCAAAACTCAAACACCACCCCCAAAAAAATCATGAGTCTAGTATGAAAAACAATTTGGACTTTTATGAGCTTAAAATGATCATCTAAGTAGTCTAAGGATATCTATGGTGATCATGTTATCATACATATATTACTCACACCAAAACAACAATATTTGCTGGTTGCTGGTTGGAAACATTTTTTTATTTTCCCCAAGAGTTGGGAATGTCATCATCCCAACTGGCCATATTTTTCAGAGGGGTGGCTCAACCACCAACCAGTTTGGATCAGGACATCGACCACCTGGCGGCCGCTGAACTGGGCAAAGCTGCGAAGCTGTCCTTGGCCGAGGGCGACCACAGCGAGGTGCAGACGCTTGGGGCACGAGGAAATGGTACATAAACCATCGCAAATCCCATCTGAAATGGGGATAACTACGTATATTCAACACTATTAGATGGTGATAGTATATGTGATAATGTACTAAAATCATCATAAATCCCAGCGAAATGGTGATAACGGTTGTTAGATATTGTCAAATCATGTTAATTCCCAGAAAATAAATCTGAGACATGGGGATTTAAGATGATTTACATACCATTAGATGGGGCAAGATGTCTGGAAATGGTGACTGGTTGGGGGATTTACTAAGCTAATATAATGGGGATATAGTGGGGATATTTATAAGCAACATACCATAGGTACCACAGGTGGTTGCAACACAAAGATGTTCTTTCCAATATGTATTCGGGAGGATCGCATCTGAAAGCCACCAAGCGGTGTCATCGTGTTTCATGAGATGCAGGTCTTTAGCATCAAAGTGATGCCTAAGAATTTCCTAACATCTTGGGGAGGAAACGTGAAAGATATTGAAAGATGGCCGGGATGGTGGGATATCTTTTGGCCACCAAACCATGGCGCCAGGAGCGTTGGAGGCTCTATACCTCCAGAGCTTCGCAGTTGGTGGGGGACTTGAACTTCCAGGAGGTGCACTGAATGCTGCCACTGCCACCATCCCCATCACCATAAATGGATACACCATACCCAAATAGATCAAAATTTAGTAGGTTTATGATTGGCGTGCCCACATTAACGTATATAATTATTATATATATATAAATATAATATATAGCTACTAGATCCTATTAGTAGGTGTGCCTGTTGGTGGTTGAGAGTTCCCTGCCAGCATTTTCTCCCATAGTTTCACCATGCGTCGCAAACAACGACTCGCCATGGAGGCGAGTCGCATTGCTTCAGCCTTTTCCGCTGCCAGATATGTTGGGGGCCTCGGAGATATGTTTCCTGAGCCTTGTTGCAGAAACATTGCAGAACCATTGGAGAAGTTGGTGTCGAAACATGTCGAAACTTGACATTTTGACCGGCTTTGGAAGGACCTGAAGCTGGCCTTGAAGATCACAGAAGATCACAGAATCTTGAGTTGCTACATTCATCACCTATGGACCTATATGGCATATCTCACAACGATGTAGTCACTGTCGACTTCACCACCAGCCCAGAGAGGTGGAATTTCCTTTGTTTGCTAAGCTTTCGGCGGGGTCCCCAGGTGCTGACGTCAATTGACCAAGGTCGATATACATTTGGACCCAACTCTTGTGCCGACAACGCCAACATATGGGTTTGTCTGAAAATAGTGTACCCCTACACCCAATGGTTAATGATCAAATCCCTACTAAATGGCTATAATTGGGGGTATACCCCATATGGAAGGTGTCACCTCCTTTTTGCATAGCTTTTCATGGAGAGTTGAGGCACGTGCGCTGGAGTGCTTGCCCAAACCGTGCCTTGGCACGGAGGAAAACTGCATGAGAAACAGCTGCCGAGATTCAATTTGTTTCATCCATAGGTACCGATGAATCCATAATATGATACCGTGTTGATTATACAGATCCATGGGAGCATTGTTCTGAGAATATAGCCAGATACTACCTGTTGTTGATTTCAGGGTGTCACTGGCAGCCAGTTGTGATTCGCGACTTCCATGACAAGGATCGACGACGACGATGACAAGAAGGAGCAGGCCATCAACCCTTCGCTAGGGTAGCATTAAGCCACTCTTGTGAACCGTAGCACTGGTTACACGCTTACATCATCTTGCATCACCCTGAAAAGATCGATGAGTTAAATATACTTCAATAGATAAATCAGAATCAGTATGAATGATATGAATGTGAAACATATGCGAAACATATTCAGTCAGATGTAACTTGGTATTTTCCAAGTCATTCTCTCTTCGTTGACGGAGTTTGGTCTTCTGAGTCTTCTGCTTGCGAGGCAGCGGTTTCTGCAGGTGACCTGCGGCAGATGGCCTTGGCCTGTGGCAGGGCACAGTGCTTCGATGGTGATTTGATGGAGGCGCCCCTGATCTGGAAAAACCTGCAGTGGGTTGGGACATGTTGGGACAAGGTCAGGATGAGTCCAGTTGGAAACATCTTGTTTTGGGATATGGATGGATATGGCTTGGAGCCTGAACTCATTCGACTGGGCGGAAGTTCGACTGGGAGTGTATTTATCCAACTGAGCACCTGAGAGTTCCCTCGAGTTGCGATGCATGTCCCGTGTCCAGAGGCCATGGTGCCACTGATTGAGGAGCGACTGCAAGATTTCCGCCCCAAAGAGTTGGTTCAAATTGCGGATGCCTACGTCGCTCGCCTGGTGAGGGCTGTTGGTCCACAAGGCAGGTGATTCTTTAAGGGAAAGTCATAATACTGGACAGTAGGATAACATGGCCATTTATTGGGGGTACGTATTCAGTTTTCAGGCCCGTTGGGGGTATCAGTTTTCAGTTTTCAGGCCCATTTTGATACCCCAAAGTGGGAAACCTTGAATACTGTACCAGGAGAGAATCAGGTTGCTATTAATAGCTGGATATGGCTGGCATATGGCTGCGATAGCAACTCCACTTTTCTGAGGCGCGCTTGCCGGTGCGGGTCTGAGCTGTCATGGTTTCTGGATGGAGGAGATGAACAAACTAAGCCAACGTGGCAAAATGGATCTGCCAGGCACATAAGTACTGTAGTGATTGATTTATAGTTCATAATATAATATATAATATATATATATATATACAATATAATATATATATATATATACAATATAATATATATAATATATATATATAATATATATATAATTTATATATATATATATAAATAATATATATATAGATATATTTGTAAACTATTAAACTAAAGTATCTATCTGTATCTCAAGTTCGTCCGTTTGTTTGTCCACTTCTGTGACCTTGCCTCTTATTCTGCTTTTCCGCTTCCCATCGCATTGAAGATCGTCGTCGCCTTTGGAATCTGGTTTACGGGAAAACACCTAAATCCCATGGTTGATCATCATGTTCCCTCTATCAACATTTCTATTTTGGGGGTACCCTCTGGTAAACTAACATTGCTATTGAAAATCACCATTTTTACTGGGAAAACCCACTATAAATGGCCATTCTCTCAATAGCTATGTTAGTTTACCCGAGGGTATACCCGGTCCCATTTTCAGACACACCCATATTGAGGATCTCCGACATTCCTGCAGTGAGGTTCAGAGCCCCGAACTGTTTGCGCTGGCCAGGGGGCCCGGCCGGACTTGGAGAAAGACAAAGGGTCGGGTCTTTCATTACCGTAGCACGTGTAAAGATATCAAAAGAGCAAGACTAGGATCTGAGTGATTTTATGTGATTTTAGGAGTTCCAAATCTGACCATCCTATGTGATCTATGTGGATGTGGCTGAAAATGGACTATAGTCCTATATGACCCCCATATAACTGTCTATAACTCTGATGATTCACCGAATCACCAGCAGATTTAGGGCTTTTCCCAAGGTGGCAGAGGTCCTGCCCCGCTATTTGTACGATCTGCGACCGCCGGAACTAGCGACGCTGTGTCGTTCCTTTGCGGAGGCTGGGGAAGATGCCACAGGGGATGACATTTGTGGTGGGATGTAGTGTGGATGTAGTGTGGATGTAGTGGGAACATGTGGGAACCACATGGTTCGGGCTCCAGGGTTCCATCAAACAAGAGTTTTGATGAGTTTTGAACACTTAACCATACCTAGAAGATGTGTTTCTGAGTCTTCCAGGAAAGTGTGTCACTGCTTGATGCTTGTAACTATTTGGAATGTCTTGGAATCCTAAACTGCCTCAGCCCCCACAGGTGGCGTTGTACAACGAGGAGCTTTCAGATGCCTTAGCTGCAGAGGCCCCATGAGATCATCCCCACAAATCCACCTGGCGCATTTCGATGCGCCATGCCATGTGCAGGTGGAAAAACGCGCTCGCAGTTTTGGTGCCATGGAATGCTTGATCTTCTTGGATGGCCTTTCAAGACTTCATGAAGGCATGGACGAGGACAGAACCAGGTGGATGGGGGTCAGCTGACAGGACTTGGGGGATGGGGAGTTGACTGGGTTGACTTTTGGGACTATAACGCGCCAGGACTTGCGCGTCATCCGCAAAGAACGGGACGCTGCAGTCATCGTCACAGCCCTGGGGGATGGGATGGGGGTGGCATCATCAAGGTTGACAATTCAAATTGCCAATTGTTGAAACCTCAAAGATGTACATAAACCAAATACCAGCAACTACTCAGTAGGTACCATGTGAATGGGACATGATAGCTGTTGTATCCAATCGATTATTGGTGAACATATCGATTATAACATATTATAACTATTATAGTCAACTATAGAATAGGTAATGACTAGGTATTAGTTATCCATTAACATCCATTATAACTACAATCAACTAGAATCAATTTTGATCAATTGTTATTCCAGTATATAACTACAGTTTATCATCCACACATTCTTCACCAGCCCGGTGACTTTTTTTTCCCCAGGCCGCAGTGGCAGATCAACTGAGCGGCTCCGCCAGCTCGTTGGCCGCGGCCGAATTGGTGCCCTCAGATTTTCATGGTGTGTTGTGATGAGACTATTCCAACGGATATTAATGATATTCCACTAGATATTCCACATGTAAACCAAGAATGAGATATTCCATATATATATACGTATAATATATATATATATTATACACATACACATCATATTATGTTTATATTACAGTTTATATATGTTTCATGGTCATTTCATGGTCATTTGTGGCTATGGTCATTTCCCATGGATATCACCATGGATTTCACCATGACCGGGACCCGAGGTACGCGGCTTTTCCGCCTTGGTGCGGCTGGACTACTACGAGCCTCGTCTGGTGCATGGTGCGCTCAGCTGGGGAGTTGTTGAAAAAGCTAGGAGAATCCATAGATATCCATAATTATGGTAGAGTATATGATAAACCGTAATCCATAATTAATAAAATGGACCATATTTCATGATGAACATGAAAAGTCCTCCATTATGGTACCATTAAGTCATCCATTATTGTTGATATACAACCATTAAGTCATCCATGATGGTACAGTATATGGTAGATTTTGGTACCATGGACCTGACCATGAAATTGGATGCGGACTTGTGCCAGGCCGAATCTGCACGGCCCTGGCACTGAAGTTTGACGAATTGCTGCAGGGTGGCCGCGGTGTGGGTCCACCTGCCTTTGCGCGACCGCAGCAGGTGGGAGAAGCTTTGGAGATTTTGGTTCCCGGCAGTTGAGACATGTTGAAACCCACTGGAGTAGATCATAATAAGTAGACGGCCGGAAAAAAAACATTGCAGGAAGTGTGAAAAAGATTAGCATGAGGACCCTATAGAGACAACTTGATCATATGTGACTGTGACCGCTTGATGACCATTTGATGACCAACTGACGACCAATAGAGGTCATCAGTAGACTAAAGAGAATTTGTAGCACGCCGGGGAGCCGACAAAAAAGACATTGTTTGGATTCTGCACCTTTCTCAACCAACAACTTTCCTGCCAATCCTTGGTGGGTGGAGATGGTCATTGAAGATGAGTGAAGCGATGCCAGGCTTCACGAGGCTTCACCGCTCTGGCAGATCTCCTGCACTGTCTCAGCCTTTTGCCTGTGGGAAAGCCAAGAGTAAAAATGGGATGTGGGAAACGTGGTCATGACATGAAAAGAGGTAGTGGCCATGTTTCACCAGACAATTTATGATAATTTCATCAAGTTACCTCCTTGGTGATCTTTCGGTTTATCCTTTGGATTTGGTGCTTGGTTTGTGCCTGGAAGCCATGGATTTTCAGGCGCAGTCCCACAAATCCATGGAGCTGACAGCCAGCACCAGCCAGGCCATGACACAGCAGCTTGGCAGCAAGTGGCCAATGCGGAAGATCTTACGGTAAACGTAAAGGCCGGTGCTTGATCATCATCCTCCTCAACATTATTATCCTCAACATCCTCCTCCTCCTCCTCTTCCTGTTCCTCCCCCTCCTCCTTCTCAACATAACCATCATCCTCCACCTAATCATCTTCCACTTCATCTTCAGCAATATCATCCTCATCCTCATTCTCCTCCACATCATCATCATCATCATCATCATCATCAACCTCATCATCCTCAACCCCATCATCCTGAACATCATCATCCTGCACCTCGTCATCCTCAACATCATCGTCCGCAACATTTTCATTTTCCTTTTCATCTTCATTTTCATCTTCTTCTTCATCATCATCATCGTCATCATCACCATCAACATTATCATAAATTAACCTCCCACTCCCCCACGCTGTTTGGGGTCTTTGGCCGGGATAATTGTTTGATACTTCTTTGATATGTTTGCAATGCATTTCTTTGTTTTTTAAAGAACCACACTACGTCCTATCCATTTACAGCCAGGTTGTTGGCACAACTCCTGGCCGGCCACGAAGAAGATTTGGAGCGACGAGGTTTTGACCTTTTCGCCATGGGGCTCGCAGTTGCCAAATTTGTTCTCAATGTCCCCACTTTCCCAACCCTCGTGTTAAAATACCGGGCTAAGCTGAACGAGGTGATAGAAACTACCTACCAGAACAGAAACGGTTTCTCCCATACAGCAGTGGAATTGCAGGTGCCACACCGCGGGATGCGACTGCATCGGTTGGTTGGGGACCACAGTTCTGTCGATTGAGCTCATTTCAATGCATTTCATCTCGCATCCAAATTACATTTTTAAGGCCTGAACGGCAAAACTAATTATTTGCTATGTTCTATCATTTTTTGGATTATTTTGAACAGAAGAAAGTGTGTTGATTGCCAAAAGAACATGTCGACCACATTAATTATTCAACACATCCCACTCCCATTTGCAGAACAGGCTTAAACTTCGAACTCCCCAATCATTGATTTCCACTTAAAATGGGCGTATATATCCTCAAAACATCTCAAAAGTGTTTGTTTCTTTGTTCATGAATATTCACTTTTCAAATCCTATAAAACACACATTTCATGGATCATCATGGCTGTAGATCCATATAACCCGCATCAAAAAAACATGTTTTGCACCGAAGATCCCGGAAATCCCAGCGGATTCCAGCTGAGGTCGACTCCCAGACCCCCGCAGTGTGGCCGTGGCGGTGTTGGCTGTGGCACAGCTGGGGCGGGTGGAGCAGGAGGAGGAACTCATGAAGCACTTGACGCAGTGCGTCATAGGAGCCATGGGGCTGCGGGCCATGGCCATGGGAGATTGGATTGATGGATTGGATTGATGGATTTAGATTCGATTAGATGTACTATGCAAACACTATGCAAACAAAAGGGTGTAGATGGATCAAGAGATTTAACAGACTTGATGCTTCTGAATACGGTTGATATTGAACCATAATTCCCGTGAGCTTTCAGCAGGATCCCAAAAGATTTTGAAAGATATTACAGCTGTTTCGAGGACCGAAGAATCCTGCCTTCCTGGCATTAGCTTCCGAAGAGGAGCTCAAAGATTTGCAAGGCACTGCGGAGACGTGGAATCTTTGAAGATGTTCTTGAACAGATGTCGGGTGAACTGGGTAAACGTCATCAAATCAGGTGAACAAAAATCTCAGAAAGATATGAAAAAAAATATATGACATTATATGACTATACTGTATCAGAAAGTTGGCTCTCGCCCTGTATGTCAGCAGCACCACAGCTGTGAGGCGCTTTTGAACTTTGCAATGCCATGGAGGTACATGAGGTTCTGCCTGAGATAAGGAGCTGGGTGGGAGATGCAAATAATAAACTGACTAGCAGTGGGATCCAGTGGGAGACTTTAGACTTTTGATGATGCTTGATGAAATTTGATTTATTCTGATGAATTCTGAACTCCTTGAACGTCCTGCAGTACCTGGAGGGTAGCAAAAGTAGCTGGCATCAACTTGCCTAAAATTCTCAAAAAATCCCTAAAATTCCCAAAAACACTTCAACTGCCCCCCCAGTTTGGAGACGGAAACCACTGAAGCATCTCCAGGTGATCGCTGCAGAGCTCGAACGACGTGAGCCGAGCAGACCGGTGGACACATGAAAAAAGATGCGCCAAGGGTAGATCTGGGTAGCGGTAACATGTTGTTCTTTTGTATGATATCATTGATATCATCTAGAAATATCTAGAATGCAATTTGCATTCACATATTTGGGTTATACTTGAATATATTTGGGTTCAAAATACTTGGCACTTGGGTTTAGATCTTTGCGTGCACATGCCTGGACGCTTGCCAAACTGCTAAATTCCTCTTACAGAACCGACTTTCTTGCCTGCCTGAAGTCATCACTGCGCACGATGTTCTCAAGCATGAATTGAGTCCACCTGGATCCACCTGTTCTGTCATCAACAAGCATCATATATTATCCCATTTATATATATAATATATAACTATATACATTAATATGTATATATATATATTCCCATTAAAAATCCCACATCATTTCCATAGAAATCCCATGGAAATCCCATAGAATTGCCATTTTATGAGGCGGGTCTGGCGAATTTCCACCTCCTCACAGCGGTCTTGGCCAAAGATGTACACCGAGTCTCGCTGGCGCTGCCAAAGAAACGCGTGTGGGCGCCCACTGGAAAGATGCTGCTGGTGCTGGTAGTGGTGATGTTGATGATGATGATGATTATGTATGTTTTTTTTTTTTTAAATATTGTTTGTATTAATGATTGTATTGTGATTTACTATTAAACTTATTAAACATACAATACGAGCTGACATTAATTATTGGTATCTAACATACTAATATGATGGTGTATGGAATGCCTACGTTCCACACGGATGTCCAGAAGATCTCGGATCTCAAGGCCACAACCACCAACTACGACAAGGCCTTGGTGCGATTCTTCGAGCAGGCGCAAAAAGATGCTCCAATGCTTAGAAAACGGCAGTCGATCTAAAGGTCCTTGTAAGGACCATCCATTCTAGAACTATAATAACTATATATATATATAACAAGATATATAAATATATATATATATAATTATATATATAACTATATATATATATATAAGTATATGTATATATATAACAAGATATATATACACATATATATATATCCAACATGTCCATCATGATAGTGGTACTAACAATGACTAACATCACCAGAATCCATGGTGATCTATGATGATCTCACGATATCTCAAGTGGCCTCTATGGTGACTGATGCTTCCAGGTCTACCAAGGCATCAAAGACCATGTGAATCTGGACCTGGTGAAGTGTGTTTTGCTTGCCGGCCCTGGATTTGTCAAGGACACCAGATGGATTGAAACAGGATGAGAGAACGCCAGCAGATGAGACAGCTCTCGTTTCCCTGCCAAAGCATCTCCAAATTCGGCTGGTACTTAAAACTGCATAGCGCATTTCCAGTAGACTTCCAGGTAGATGTGCTGAAGGTCGTATCTTTTCCTACCAACAATCACTGATGATCCCCTCATGCGGCTGTGTGCTCGTGAGTCACGAGTCCACAGGATGACTTCTTGTCCTGGATGATTCAGAAGGCCACACAATCAGGGCCTGCAGCTTAGAAGCCCTGGTTGATCCTGGCCATTGATCCATCGTTCATTGCGGTGCTCCAAGGGACACCTTGGTGCTGCAAAAGAAGAGCAACTTCGTGTCGGTCCACGCATCCTGCGTGCAGCTGGGCAAAGAGACCCAAGTTAGCATAGAAACTGGGTATGCCATGGTATACCCATTGGTGCCATGTATACCCATTTAATGGAGTATATGATGATCAATCAGTGGATTTAGGGGTCCCCTATGGGTACCATGCAGTATGCAGTGTCTACATTTGGAGCCAGAATATGTCAATAAATGTTAATGTGAACCACTATGAACCAATATGATCACTCGAGGGGTCGGCCCGGGCTCAGGCACAAGCAAGCACTAAAGGAGTTGCTTTCGGATGAGCAGGCAACAAGTGGCTGTAGCTGGCGTAGGAACCAAAATCAGTGGCTGCTGAGGTGATGGGTATCAGTTGGAGTGCGACATTGGGGAGACCCTTCCACTAGGAGCTAGTTGAAAAACATTGAAAAACCAATGGTTGTGGTATCCAAAGATATCCAAAGTATGATCAAAGTACGTATTTGTAGGATATCCAAACATACAATTCGGGACACACTTGCATAGGAGGTGCTTTGAGGTGCTTCGGAGAGCAGCTTGCACAAGATTTTGTCGAACTGTCGCAGGTTCAAAAGAGCATAGCGAATACAAAGGCCGCTGCACATTTAAAGGCCACGGGCCGTTTGTTGCCCTTTCTCTGTTGCATTTGTCATTGACATTTGACAACCTGAAGAACAAGCAGATACAAGCAGGCTTGTCAACCGCATTTCCTGCACCATGAAACTCAACATGAAGTCCGTCCCTTGAAAGAATTTCCTCGCACCACCCACTATCACCACGGTTCAGCAGTGTATTTGTCTTAAGCCGCAGCGGGTTCCCACAAATGTATATCAAACAGAATGCAACTTCGACTCAATGGAAGTTCAAAACAACTCTATTCTAGTCAGTTTGTCCTGTTTGCAACTAATGTTGGCACATACCAGAAGTGCATGCTTGTCCTATGTATGCAGGAAGAGCTTGCAATCTGCTGTACATACCTCCTTTGAACGGCCAGGCATTGGAAGAATTCTATGTCATGGTGCAGAGAGAGTCTGGAGCTCGGTTGACGCATTGCCGCAGTGTCCACTGAAAGGGTGATTTTTTTTCAGTGTTTGGCCATGTCCATTTCTACCACTTCAATTCATTTCAATCCGTTGCAGTTTCTCCACAAGTTTGCACATGTAGCAGGCATTAAAAAACTCATTCACCCAGTCCTATGATCTTTGAAACACTTTGAAACATGTGGAAACAGCCTGAGGCCTGATCGCGTTTGCTACGGCCCCAAGCAAGTCTTTGAAGCCATTGAGAAGTGTGCGGTGCAGACACTCATGGTATCTGGGCCCGATAGAGCCAGGGTCCAGGGTACCCCAAAGTGGGATGGCCCAAGCGGCTAAATCTGATTCAGATTATCTATGTCTATAATTGTCTATGTGAATCAGTATGTGATAGTGAATGTCTATAATTATGTCTACCAGATTTAGTATAGACTAATTATCTATGTCTATAATTGTCTATATAGATAGTGAATGATAGTGATAGTAACTCTGATAGTACACATAAAATCACATGAAAAAAACATAAAAAAAGAACTTCTGGGCCCCTGGGTCTGAGATTTGGATCGAAGATCAGCTCAACAGAACCCTGCTCCTCCTTTTTTTCAGGTCGCTTCTGATGTTATGACAGGATCAACACCGATCCCTTGAGCGAATCCATGTCCCAAACTGAGAGGTGGTGGACTCGCTCTTCCGAAATGCGAATGTGAAGCTCAGAAGACAGTGCCATCTCTGGGATGATTTTGGGTGAGATTTGTCTGGAGATCTGGGGAAAACTCCGAAAAATCCACTGGGTTTTAATAGATTTTTTCCACCGTTATTCATGGCAATTCTATGATATTTAAATATAGATTATGGGTATCCCGATATCCCATGGTATCCCCCATGTTCAGACACACCCATGGTATCCCAAAGGTCAAACCGCAGTGCAGGTACGTGGACATGGTCGAAAACGCGAGAGATCAGGTGGGATACAGTTGGGCATCAAGGTGACTGAGACTGTGATCATCGATGCTGGTGATTCATTATCATCATCATAACAATGATAACTGACAATAATCATCATTATTCGTTATCACTATTCGCATCGTTATGAGAAAAATAAGCATCATATAATAATCATATATGATCATAGATATTATCATATATGATCATATATATATATTATCATATATGATAATATATTATGTAATATATAATGTACAGATCAAACCCTTTTCGGCACCACACCTCACCGTCTCCCAGGGAGCCACCTGTCAGATCTTCTCCTCACAACATGTGAGTGGCGAGCAGCTGCAGGACGCGGCAGGGAAGACCTCAAAGTCGCTGATTTTGGGCGATTTCTTTGCAGATCTGTTGGATGATTTGTTTGCTGTTTCTTTAAGAATGGCCGTTTTCTTTTTCTTGTTGTTTGTTGTTGTCTTATGCCGGTAGATAGAGGATTGATGATGATTGATGATGGATGATGATGGATGATGGATAGATGATGATGGACGTGGCTGGACCATTTTGGGATAGTTGGGTGATTTGTGATACGATTTGCTAGTTGTTTGGCCAGTGTTAACATCAAGATGCAGTTTTTGCAAAACTTTATCCGTTCTGATCTTTGATCTACAAGGTGTTTTTTTCTCCTGAATTCTTTACAATTCGGATGTTTCACATCTTGCCGCAATCAACATTTGGAAAGTGTTGTTGGTTGGGTGATGGATCGTTTTATCTTTTTCATCTCCAACAATTCATCGCCAGAAACTCAGTGGCATCGCTGGTGTCTTGCGCTTTCCCCTGCCCGAGATCGGCGACATCGACAGGTTTGTGTGATGGGTTGAGTCTAACACCCCAAGGCCAACGTTGTGGTCCCTTCCACACCTCTTTTTGGGTTTGTCATGCAATGGAGCTCAATGGGGGTATACCCAGAAATGGATAGAAATGGACCTTTCTAAGGAGAAAATTCATGCTGAAAACAATCGGAATTAGGGCCAATTGTTGCACGAACCCATCATTGGATCGATAAAGCAGCCACCATCACTCCGCTGCAGTGACGCTGGTCTGAGCGACGCTGGAGCTGACGACGATGGACAGAAGGGCCAGGAGCTGATGGGCGTAGAGAGGAGTGTATGAGATGTGCCATGCTGAATGGCCTCTTGATGCCTCTTGATTGATTTACAGTACATGTTTCCAGAAATTGTAGACATGGATCATGTGAATCATGTGTTTGTCTTCAGTTGACTCGTACAGTTCGGCTTGCACTTCATCCATTTTGAAGCCTCCCATATCATCCCAAACCATACTCAAAACTCAAAACCATGCCCAAACCCGCCAAACCATCTAAAACGATGTAAAATCCATTAAAATCCTCTACAACCCACTTCGATGCATTTTGCTGTGACGGGAGGAGTTGGACGTGGATGACTTCATGTGAAAACATGCCGTGGAAGATTGCGAAAACGAACGGAAGAGCAGCGCAGACTGAGATGGCTCGGGACAATCACATTGGCTTAGCATCACGACGCTGGTCAAATCTTGGCAACCCTCAGGGTACGGAATTTTGGCCCATGAAGCACTCTCAAGTACCCTCTGGTAATTTAACATAGCGAACTGGAAAATCACCACTTTTAATGGGAAAACTCACTATAAATGGTCATTTTCAATAGCTATGTTAGTTTACCAGAGGGTAATTAAAGTTCATCCGACGTTGATCCAATATGTTTTTTGGCTCGAAGCAAGTAGGGTTCGCTGCGCTGCGGGATCGCAGCGACAGAGATGGCTGTGTTGGACGCTTAATCGGTGGCTCCAGTGTAGCCAACAACTATTGTTGCCGCAGTTGCTGCATCGTTGTGGACATTTTGCTGGCCATTCTTTGGATTCAAAGGAGATCGGATATAGAGAGATTCAACTTTCCAATGGGGGTTCCCCAAAATGGGGGTACCCCAAGTCACCTTAGATCATGGGGAGTAAAACCTATAATACCAAATCTGCCAGGTTTTCTGAAAGGAGTTTTCCCGGTTTTGGTTTCTGACCATGGGAACTCCAGGGTGGTGCCTGGGCAGCCTGCACAGCTCATCTTGGATGAGGAAGATGTCTTGGAGGACCATTGCCAAGTTTTTGATGGGGGTTTTGATCCATTTTTGCAATTTCGGATGGATTTGAAATGGATCCTGGGATTCTTGGTGCTGGTGGAAATTGCGGGAACAGAATTCCGATGCCAAGGTGCTTGGATAAGTTTTGCAGATGGTTTTTTGTGCCAAGTCAAACAGTATGAGCCACATGTTTATCATGTTTGTTCTGATGTTAGCCCATTAATACTTAAACAATCTTAAACACCACTCTCTTTAAACAGAGGGGTGACCGACACTTCATCGCAATTTAAAACATATTAAAACAATTTTTGGGGTAACAGGGTTTCTTAATCCGGGTTGACAATACCATAATTTGTTCGGGGTTCTCTTGAGTCTTCTCCTACCCTTCGATACTATACGATAATCAAACGTGGCAATGGAAAATCTATCATGCAATTATAGATGATTTTCCCAGAAAAACCATCCATATATATATATGAAATTTCCCAGTCACGTTTGATTCCCGGAGGGTACATCAATGTACATCCATTCATATTCTATCTATTGATATCCATTTATATAATTTTATATAGATGGAATATGAATATGCTTCCATCTATATGAATGGATATATATATATATGAATGGATATATACATGCTTCATATTCCATCATATATATATATATATCCCATTCATCCCAGCATTTTAAGCGTTGGTTCAATGCCATCAGGATCCCTTCAAGGATCGCCGTGCGGGTCTGGCACCTGGCGAGGTGCCGGAAAACGAAGGGAAAACGATAAGCATGGGGAGGCCCGAAGGATGATGTATACTATGTACATGACCCCACACATGGAATCATGTACTGTATATTATAATTATAATACATATTATAGATATAGATAATATAGATCTAGATATAGATATAGTATAGACATAAATATAGACATATAGATATATAGATATAGATATAGATAATATTGATAGTATATATAAATATATTTATACATATATTTATACATATATATATACACATATAATATACACAGACATACTGTATGTGATATAATCTACATGATGCATGAACATATATAAGATGTCTTATATCATACAGTGTACGAACAAGGACTAAGGACGTATGTCGTACGCGTAATTAATTTGAACTTGATGGATCAGTGACCAAGCATTCTGGGATAGGGGCATTCAAAAGGAATGGGAATGGCAATCGAAAACATTGGGATTAGACACACTTCAACGGGTGGCACACGATTATATTTGGGGTGAACCGTGGAAAGAGGACTGACTGAAAGAAAACCACCCAAAAATTATCCAGAAATGATGTTTCAAAAAGAGAGAGCACCTGAACTCGGCCATCTTCTTATACTCGTAGCATCTTAACCATTCATTCACAGCTGTAGATTCAACCAATTGCAGATAAACACTGATGTCTTATAAGTCTGAACCGACAGCCCCATCAGCGGCCAATGGTGTTTGACCCATGATTTCAACGATGGGGCAGTTGTGGCTGAAATGTGGCAGTTGCCCTTTGGATACTTGAGATGCTGAGACTCAAGATGCATAAGATGCAACATGCAGTTCACATGATGCTTGTTTGTATACATATTTGATCATATTTGGGAAGTTTAGGGGAGATGAACATCCCGTTGACAGCTATTTGGGTTGTCATAACTTATGGATATCCATGGTGCCGGGGCACCCATTGCAACGACAGGTTCCAGTGATGACCTACACACAGCCTGGTATGGGAATTACGACCATTGAGGCTGGAAAGTGGCCTTTTTTGTGGAAAGGTTTGCAAAACATTGACATGAAGTGACACTTTCCAGTGACAATTGTAGACAGTATACAATATATCACTTCCTTAAGGGCTTGAATCCTGCAGATTTATGAAGTTGACAGCCATCAAGCAGCACGGCAACGTAATTTAATTGCGACATGGGAGGTTCCTGCGCATGCTGACAAGCAGTTCTACGATGCAATGCTCCGCCTTCTTGCGGCCGACCCGTCTCATGTTATGCTGTTCTGGTGTTTGTGAGACAGAACTTGGTGTGCTGGCTATTCCTCACACACGATTGGTTCATTTTGGTTCAAAGCTGTAGTGAACATTATGGAATCACAAGACAAAGTGCAGGGCCTTGAAGTGTGATAATGGGATGTGGCCACAACCATTGAGGGTCTCGGACCTTCAGATTTACTTCCTATAGTCTTTTTTGGGGGCAAGGTCTTGATCAGTCAAGGTTTCATGAATTGACACTTTTGTTTGGGCAACTGATCTGTTAGCGGTTGGGAACGGTTGGTATATTTGGCCTTGATCATCATCCGAACAGCCAAAGAGACACCACATGACATTCCCCAAGTCTTTGAGACACGACTGGGACATAGCAAGTCGCCTCGTGCGCCATGGGCGATGGCGGAGCTGTGGGCAAAGGGAAGGACAGAAAGTGAACCGGCCACGAGGGCCCACGGTAAGAAGCACTACATTATAATGGCTTAAAGTGTGGGTTCTGCAAGAGTTATACATGGTTTGTGTCGACAAATGTACAGTGAGTGTCATGCCATTGTTACTCTTGCAGATGAGGACGACGACTTGGACAATGCCTACGAGTTGTTGGGTTTGGAAGATGATGCAGGGGAAAAAGAGATCAAGGCAGATGATTTTGGACCATTGGAATCCATTGGAATCCATTGGACCACTAGCTCTTGATTTGCATTGATGAGAAATCTGCCAGAATCAGAACATCCCAATTTGCTAGCAAACAAGCAGAACAAAATATCCCAGAACATCCCAACATATTATCCCCTTAGAATCCCCAGATTTTCCCAGATGTTCCCATCCAAATCCCCATGAAATCCTTATGGCTTCATGTCCCATGGCGCTCCGCAGACAGCGTATCGAAAGATCTCCTTGAAGTGCCACCCCGACAGCTGCTGGGCGCCTGTTTTGTGGTCTTTTTTTGCAGTTGGCTTATCTGTATCTTCCCATCAAAGGGGATGGTGACCTCATCAGAAATCGGAAATGATGGTTAGATAATGTTATATAATAGCTGTTAACAATGCTCAATAGTGTGGCTTTCTTAAGTCATGAGGGATCCCCAGTCGTCACCATGGTTGTCTCAATACTAAGTCATGGTCTAATGACTTGGATGATTTGGGAATACCCGCATGACTCAGGAAACCTCCATAACCCATGTGGAAATTCGCTAAGGATTGTGGGATGACCATACCGTATCAGCTGGTCAACTGATTTGGGGTTGGCCAACTGATTTTCTCCAACTTTCTGCGTCTCCAGGTTGGATGTTTGCAATTGTCAGGATGTCCTTCTGCACGATTTGAGCCAAGGAAATCCTGACGATGAGGAGGCTGGCTAAGCCTGTAACTGGAGCTGTCTCGAACTTCACGGCACCATGGGTCAGAGATTTGCCTAGGCAGCGGAGAAGTTCGATCGATTGACTCGGGCAAAGGAGCCTTTTCGGGGGTGGAATGTGGAATCCATGGCTGCTCTTTATGACTTGAAAATGCAAATCATTTCTTCAGATTGACAGGAACAAAGCTTCCAAGGTTTAGCAAGGCAGTATCATACAGAATCTGTATCCGAGTTTCCACAGTGAAGTGCATGTGCTCAAAATCCCACAGATGCTAATCCTACAGTGCTTTCAGCAGCTGTTTCCAAAGCTTCAGCCGCATCCAAGCCGCGCAGGACCTGTTGTAACTTGGCTGCGGTGAAGTGTGCTTCAACTCCAGAGATTGGGATCTTGCGGCGTAGGCAATGTCGAGCTGTTCAGGTTGGATCCCATTCGGAGATCAGAACTGGACAGGAGACATCAAGATGGGAGTGCTGCCAGTGCTGCAATGTAGTGTCACTGGGGGAACCAAAGTGGTCATGCGTGGCTATTGCTTCAAATATCAACTGATTTGCCAAAGTTCGCACCCCATGGGTTCGCAGGAAGAGGAAGGCCGCGCGTGATTTGGAGGAGCTTGACAGCCCTGACATTCCATGGTCATCCATGGTCTTTGTTTGCTCGACGCTATGTCCGGTTCGGAGCAGCATGGCAGCCGTAGCTCAGCACTTTCACCGCCAGGAGCGACATGCCCAGGAAGATGCCAAGCGGAGAAAGCTCCGGGAGGATTTGGAAGGTGGATTACTTGGAGGGTTTTCGCAGATCTTCTGTCAGCAATAACAACACCTCAAGTGAAGCCTTCAGCTAAACCGGTTGCTTCACCAGCTGTGAAGTGATTAAATCAGGACACTCTCCAAGACAACTAAATCCCGCCCAAATTCAGGGATGGACAAGATTGGACAAGTGTTCTGTACCACTGGTTTTCTAGGTAGCATGGTTGTTTGTATGGTTTTGAGGTCGCGAATCAGCAGCCAATGCTCGCAGTCAAGCGTACAAGCGAGCGCAGGAGGATGCGGAGGCAGCACGTGGCAAACTGGTGGGGGATCTCCAAACAGCTATAAACAGCTCATTTTCAGTCCAAACATTGAGGGAAGGAAGAACAACATAGAAAATAACTGCTGGTTTTGGATGGTTTTGGTGTCCAAACGTGTTGAGTTGAGCACGGTCAGTTCCTTCCCCTGGGTCAAGGCGTAACGCCTTGTCGCTGTATGGCACTATATGGCGCAGGCGCGAAAAAAGTACCTCCAGCAGGACATGGCGCAGAGGATCAAGGCCAAAGAAGCTGAATTGGCTCAGAAGCAACAGGAGGTACCGTGGCAGAGATTGGTGGGGAAAAGTATGGATGAGTATGGCATATCAATCATACCTAGAGGGCGGAAGTATGGGACAAGTCGGCAACTTCGAGTGATTAGTTCATTGCCCAATTCATTGATCGATCCATTGAGCAATCCATTGACCAAACTGATTCACTAAAATGTTTTACTTTAAATCTAAGTTGTATAATAATATATATAATACTATATATATATATACTGATATTTTTGCTATCCCAGCTATCCCCAGTCGCCACCCCAAAAGGTGGCCGCGTCGGTGGCCGAAGCCCGGGACACCGCGCTGGACTCCCGCCTTCGTGTCACGTGGCGAGGCGGACAGTTTCTTGGGAGTCACGAAACAAACTGAGCCCATCATTTGGTGTAGGAAAATCTATTCACAGTATGGTCATGCATGTTATATAATATAATAGTACAGTATATTAATTAATTAATTAATTAATCTATATTCAATCTATTCACAGTATGTCGATGTATGTTAATGATTGTTAATGTATCTTACTGTTATTTGAACAGAAGCTAAAAATTGGAGCACCTCAATTTGGGAACAGAACCACTCAGATCTGCAACAAATGTTTGCTTAGAGCCATTTTGGAATGAGAACTGTGCCTTGTGACGCAACAATGTCAATTGGAAGCTTGATTTCAGGATTTTGAGGCAGACCAGGAATCATATTCATATCATTTCATATCAATATTGGACACTTGTCTTGATGTTTCGGTTTCTTATGGCTGCTTTGGCGAGGCGTTGCCCCAGGGGTAGAGACCATCCGGCAGGTGCTGCTGTCCCTTTCTGGGAACGATCTTGCCACCACTTGCTATATTCACTGCGCTACAAACATGTCACTGCTGCAGGAACTGGCAGAGTTTGAGCTGATTTCCATGGAAGTTGGTGAGCTCTCCTCTCAGTTGCCCTGGTGCTTCAAAAGGGTACGAAATTCGTCAATCGATCCACCGCACTAGGTCAGCTGCAATCGTTCAGTTGGGCAGCCGCGAAATGGCCTTGAGGAGCGTGACTACAATGTCAGATGTCAGAAATCTGAAACACATAGCAATGGATGAACTTCCGGTGCTATCATGACACACTCTGAAATAATATGATATGATCAAAAAAAATCCACATGTGTGATGTCTTGTGCGGCTTGTTGGTTACAGGGCTGTGTTGGAATGCAAGTCGAAGAAGAACTCCATGTCCGGTGACCCCAGCCATGGATCCCTTGGACCATGTTGGACCCATAGGGGGGCCATCCCCAGCGTCAGCGTCCAGGCCCTTCAAAGTGGCCTTGGCGCCCAAGGAGGTCGAGGAGCCGGTGAGCCAGGCAGGTCCTCGATCCAGGAAGTCATCCGTTTTGCACATCGCTGCCTGACAGGTGAAGGAAACTCCAAAGAAAGGCCGGCGAAGTTGATTTGGAGCCGTTTTTGGGCACCAAAATTGGAGCACCATGGCTACATTCTAGCATTCTTTGAAGGCACTTGGACTTACGAATGATTATCAAATTATAAGGCCAGTGCGGTGGATGCTGATTTGAACGTTTTCTCATTTTTGATCGTTTTTGCTGCGCTGAGTGCCTTTGCACTTCTTGGGATTGTATGATTCCTCCTCATCTTTTTTTATATCATGTCTAACATGCATGACCTCTAATCTTCGGATGCCTTGAACTGATTTGTAGATAATTTTTGCAAATGGAAATGCTGCAAGTCAAGTGCAGATATCCACAAACCGCACGTATTCCGCAAACGAGCATGACCTCCCGAAAAGGTCAGTTTGCACTTCGTAACTCTAGCATTTTCTTCGAACATAGACTTTTCTCCAAATTAAACTTTGATCCCCACAAGCCAATAAGCTGCACATTTCTGGTTGGGCCCTAGCTCTGATGAGTTGCTATGAATTCTTGTTGTCACTTTTCTGCTTCGTGGATCACATAAAAGACACACCGACCGACACACCATGCTCTTGGGGAGGGGAAATGTCGATAATATTCTTTGTCGGTTGAAGCGGTCCATTTCCGAATATGTTCGTTTTTTTTTGCAGAACTTGCAGGCAAAATTTTAGGTATCAACTGCGGTGGGAAGAAAGTGACTCGGAGGGCCCATTCTATTGATGCCATCTTTAAGTTGGAGGATTTTTTACTGGTGGTGTGCAGGTGAACAGGAAAGTCCTGCTGAGACCTTCAATCGAGCTAAGAGCTTTGATGACTGGGAGGCGACAGTCGATACGCTGATACGCCTGAGCTGTTCTTTGAAGTGTCGGGAAGGTCGCTGTTGTTGGATGTTGTCTGCTGCTGACCATTTTGTGTTGTGGTGTTTCTTGGGTTTGCAAAGAAATCAATGCAACTGAATTCTATTTGGATGTGATTTGTCCCTCCTGGTGGGGTCGCATTTGCATCGAGTGCTGGTCAATTAGAGAACCTCTCAAATGAAGAAAGGACGATTTCCCCGCAGCGGATTTCGCATGATTTCACATTTTGTTGCCTTTTGAATTTCCAGGCGCAGATGATGGCTGATCTGCAGAACTTGGCCAAGAAACAGACGGCTGCCTGAAGGACTTCGGTTTCGATATGAGTTTGTCTGACGGCAGAGTTGATCCCAAACAGGGCTCCGATAAAAGTCAAACATCCAGGTTCTTCTGGAATTCCCACTTGTGAGACCTGGCACATCCTGGCACCAGGACCGTTTTCGGGGCCCTTGTGCAGGGCCGAACGGCAAATGCCCGAAGTGAAAAAATGGTCCGCACTGATCCTGAGTGGGATTCAAATGAAGAGCTACCAAGAGTCATTGGACACAGAGTTGCAATGTGCTGAACAGCAACAGACATAGACATTGCATTCGATTAGCCATTTTGCAGGCTCTGATTGAGATATTGTGAGACCTTTTATTGCGATCGCAGTTCTTTTTCGCACATTTCTCCCGATGCAAGCGATCGTGGTTGGTGGCGGTTTGGCCGGCGTTTCTGCCGCCAACACTGTGTTGGAGTGCGGTGGAAAGGTCGTTTTGGTGGACAAATCCGCCTTCTGCGGTGGAAACTCAACCAAGGCCACCAGCGGCATCAACGGTGCTGAGACGCAGACGCAGAAGGCCAAGAAGGTGGAGGACTGGACGATGTCTCAGTTGGAGTTGGGAAGGGGAACCGTAGGGAACCATAAAGGATCTACAGATCATTACAGATCTTGATCATTTAAGTTATCTTGAGTATCATCCATGACTTTGATTCACTGTTCATTCATAATCACAATCATATTCATAAATTAATAATAATAATAATATCTAATAATCTCATCATATCAGATCTAGCAATCACATCTTTTGGTGAGGACTCCGTCCAGCTCTTCACCTCCGACACCTTGAAGGGTGGTGCCAAGAAGCCTGAGCTGGTGAAGGTTATTTGCTTGGGAAAATGGTTCCATGTCCCCACCAAAAATGGAGAGAAAATGCATAAAACATAGGGGGTTTACCATGGTTTACCCATGAGATTTATGGGGATTTACCCATGAAGATTTTTGGGTTTACCCATCAAACACTGTGATTCCACCTGTAGAATTTATTTATTATAGAATCCCTAACACTCTCTGCCACAGTATATGAATATTGCAAGGAAACTGCTTAACATGCAGTGAAGAAGCTTAGATGTTTCATGGAATGTCAATGATTTTCATGTATCAACTTTACCAGTCGATAAGGGTTCGAACGGACAAACTCTTCGACAGGTGCTCTGCGGAAACAGCGGCCCTGATGTGGACTGGCTGGTGGACAAGTTCGATCTTGACATGTCTCTGTTGGCCCGACTGGGTGGACATTCCGCTCCCCGCACCCACCGTGGCAAGGAGCGTTTCCCTGGAATGACCATCACCTATGCCTTGATCCAGATGGTGGAGAAGATTTCGGAGCGCAGCGACTTGGCCCGAATCATCAACAAGGCCAAGGTCAAGCAGCTCTTGACCAAGGCAGGTGCTGTTTGCGGAGTGATCTATGAGAAGAAGGGCAAGGATTTCACTGAGGAGGGCCCTGTGATTCTGGCCACCGGTGGCTTTGGCGCCGACTTCACGGATGATTCCCTGTTGGCCAAGTATCGCCCAGATCTGTTGCACCTGCCTACCACCAATGGTGACCACACCACTGGTGATGGCATCAAGATGGGTGAGGCCATCGGTGCTCGCAGCATCGACTTGGAATGGGTTCAGGTTCACCCCACTGGCCTCGTGGAGCCCGACGATCCCGAGGCCAAGATCAAGTTCCTGGCGGCCGAGGCCCTGCGCGGCGTGGGTGGCCTGGTGATCAACGCGGATGGCGAGCGCTTCTGCAACGAGCTGGGACGACGTGACTACGTCACCGGCGAAATGTGGAAGTCAAAACCCCCTTTTAGCAACTGGGTGTGGATTGGAAACAATACACAATTCGATTCATTCTTTCTTTGTATCCCAAGAATAAGAAGATGATCCCAAGTGACAAGCATATAATTGCAATATAAGAATTTATATGAATATAATATATATATATAATATTTATGCTGTATATATTACATTATTATATTATACTAATTAAGTGCCCTTTCTGTCAATCCAGGACTGATCCTGAACAAGGCAGCCAGCGATGAGATCATCTGGCACTGCAAGCACTACACCGGGCGTGGCGTCATGAAGTTCTACGAGAGCGGTGAGGCGCTGTGCAAGGACATGAACATCTCGCTGAGTACCCTGGAGGCGGGTTATCCAATGGATGTTGGTGGCGGAAATTCTGGATTTCAAGTTTGATATATGATATTATATGATATAAAATGATATATATATATATATATGTATGTATATGATTCATATAGGATTGATATATGGCTATGGATCAATACCTATTAATACCATTTTTAGGGGGATGAACATCCATTTACCAGCTATTTTGATGTTCACCAGGGGTACAAGGTTTTGACACACTGCCATATATTTATATATATGGTTATGAAATGTTATGAATCCGTAGTTACATGATGGAGATTGATGGTTCCATAATTGTGGATCTGAATTGTGGAACACTACATAAATCTACATAAATCCCAAGAGAACATGATGGATATGGACCAATCGATCCACAGCTTCTGTACCTTGGAGGCCACTCACCAGACCCATTTCGAGTCCGCCAAGAAGCAGGAGAAGGATCCTGAGGGCGGTCCGTTCCCCGCCTACCCATCCGGCAAGACCTGGGACGAGCCCAGCGGAAAGACCGGTGCCGGGAAGAAATTCTTCCACAACATCATCGATGGATCCAAGGTGAAGACCGAACCCTTCTACTCAGCAATCTGGCTGTTATTTTATGATTTTGGCCTTGTGGATGATCTGTTTGAGCAGAGGATGGATTACATTGGATAATGACAAAGTTTAGGATTCAGTGAGGTTTCAAGTTGTGACATATTGCAACATATTATAACCATTTAACGGATTGGAACCCCAAAAGCCAGAGCAGTGTGAGAGCATTTCACCCTGGAGTTGCGTCGGAACTCAGATTCACAATATAAACAAGGACTTTGCAACTTTCATGGATTTCATGGCCTGGTTTCTGCCATCATTTGACTCTTTGTTGAGTGCAAGACGCCCCTGCAATCGAGTATAGATGCAGTTCTGGGTTGTAACTCCCACGTAAGTCCCCATTTTGCCACGGAATTTGAATTACGAGGGTTTGCCATTGTTTACCCATCAATCATCATCAGTTAGATTTGATATTTGACACTCATTACTCATTTTGTTAGGCTAGCATTTTTATGAGGAGATGATATCAACACTTTGATGAGCCAAGGCCATCATCACTCCTGTGATCCACTACTGCATGGGTGGCTTGGAGATTGATGAGGACTCGGCGGTTGTCGCCCAGAATGGCAAGGCCATTCCCGGGCTCTACGCGGCGGGTGAAGTGGCCGGTGGTGTGCATGGCAACAACCGTCTGGGTGGCAACTCCCTGTTGGACTGCGTGGTCTTTGGCCGTGTGGCCGGAAAGCACTGCGCCAAGTACATGTTGGGCGACAAGTTCAAGTCGATGGATCTCAAGGAGCTGTCCGGTGGAGGATTGGCAGCAGACAAGGCTCCAGCTGCCAAGCTCTAAGCGAAAGAAGCAGCGCTGTAAGTGGCCGGAAATTCTGAGAGGGGCCAACTTTTAAATGACTTCTCTCTGTCTGACCCAGATTTTCGCGCTGAGCCCTACCGACAGGGGAGCGGCCAAAACAGAGCTTTTGAAAAAGAATGAACAAGATAAGATATCATGTGGGACTTCGAAGTGACACCTCGATGTCTTGCACTCCACTGACGTTGTCACGTTCACTCAGCCCTGTAGAGCTGACACACCAGGTCTCTACGGGCATTGTCATCTTCAGATTTCTGGGACAAACAATCTGGGACAAGGAGCGTTGGGAGAGTTGACATTTCTGATAAGATCTGAGAAGCAAAGAAACGCACAGCTGTGAGCACAGCATTGGCCGTCACTGTTCAGGACATTTACATGATACAGCAGGAGGTCTACGCAGAAATTTGCGAGGTGCATCCGCAAGAGCTGCAGTTGTTGAAGATATCTTCTGGTTGGTGGTTTGGAACATTTTTTATTTTTCCATATATTGGATATATTGGGAATAATCATCCCAACTGACGAACTCATATTTTTCAGAGGGGTTAAAACCACCAACCAGTATTGCATTTGTTTCCAGTTGCCGGTGACGAATTGCCACAGGTCGTGGACACCAGGCCCACGTACGTTGTGAACGTTGCGAAAGGGGATGCCAATGGCCAAGAAATCCGGGTGCTGGGATGGTATGTTCGGGCTTTCCAAGATGCTACTGAATTTTTGATATATAAATAAGATGATGAACATCACCTGTATAATTAATCCCTTCCTCCTAATACTAACCCCCCCCTAATACAAAACACGGCAGGTAGTTTTTAGTATTAGGGGGGTATTTATTATTAGGGAACCAAATCGAAGTCATGTTAATTAATTAATTAAATT
>Ga0126342_10002395_pt1 | contig 29154 bp, 12 predicted proteins | sample Cyp1metagenome_FD_92528 | JGI IMG/M metagenome (GOLD analysis project Ga0126342, IMG submission 92528) | Coral microbial communities from Lord Howe Island, Old Settlement Bay, Australia - Cyphastrea 1 metagenome | ecosystem: Host-associated > Invertebrates > Cnidaria > Coral ... | reverse complement strand
TACAAAGTGGGGCCCCCGTTCGATAGCTAAGTTGATGCAAATAACTCCAATAACTATGGTTTATGGTACTTATAACTATAGTTATTGGGGCTTATAAACCAACTTATAACTAGGGTGCCCCACATTGTATTAATTGGACATGAATTTGCAATAGTAATTAATATACATCTGGGGGACTATCTGGGGACTTAATTATAGATCATTAATACTATGGTTAATTTGCATTACAATAGCAATTAATAATCATAACCAAATGGTAAATCAATATATCATCTAACTGCATCATTTATAAGAAACCATATATCATATATATACATCTGCAAACTAGTACAAAGCGGGGCCCCCGTTCGATAGCTAAGTTGATGCAAATAACTCCAATAACTATGGTTTATGGTACTTATAACTATAGTTATTGGGGCTTATAAACCAACTTATAACTAGGGTGCCTCACATTGTATGGATGGTATTAATTGGACATTAATTTGCAATAGCAATTAATAATTACGGTTAATCTGGGCACTTCGAAAGAAGATACAAAACTAATCCGTAATCCTTCTAATCCTGGTTAGTATCACTATAAATGCCTATATAGTTAATGTCATAGTAATGTATGAATGCCAACTATTTAAACCAATTGTAATGTAAATGGATGGTATTACTATTCCCAGATGTTCCATATTGCAACCCATGGTGCTGGAATATGCACACCTACAAAACTGTGCCATTTTTTGGGTAAATGTAGGTGTGCATATTCCAGCACGATATAGCACGATGGTTTGCATCTGGGTAATGTAAATGAATGTCCAACTATAGTTAATGCCATATGGCATATACTACAATGTGAGCCCCCAAGATATCTAAGTTGGTTTATAACTCCAATAACTATGGTTTATGGTACTTATAACTATAGTTACTGGGGCTTATAAACCAACTTATAACTGGGGGGCCTCACATTGTACGATACTTAGTCCCATATCATTGTAATACTAACTTACAATCTCCTAGTTGGATGGTATATACTGACTATAGTTAAGTTAGTTTATACCTCCAATTTCACCATGGTTTATGACTATGTTTTATGATTTATGATACGCAAAAAACAACTAACTAGTACAATGTGGGGCCCCCTACACAGCTAAGTTGGTGCAAATAACTCCAATGTCACTATGATTTATGACACTTATAACTACAGTTAATGGGGTTTATAAACCAACTTATAATCGGGGGACCCTGCATAGTATATCGAAAAATCCCAGGTTTTCTTTGGGTGTAACGTGAAGTAACCTTAATGGGCAAAAGCTAAGACCCGGGGGGCCAAATATTTTACGCAATTTTTAGCTGGTTGGTGGTATACCTACCCCTCTGAAAAATCTGAGCTCGTCAGTTGGGATCATTATTCCCAATATGGAAAATTAAAAATGATCCAAACCACAAACCAGTTAGTATTAACCATCTATTTCTTGGGGCTTCTAGTTTTGACCTCCACATGTGATTCAAGTAGATGAAGACATTTTAGGTGTTTAGTTGGGTGATGTTAAATGATGACATTTGACCAACTCCTGAAATCATTGAAATAAGGTGGCCTTTCCCTTCCTAACTGGAGCAGTTGGGAATACCATGTGACAAAAAACTGGCGCGACCATCGCTACCATGAAAAACATGAAACACTCCAGGTGTTACCCTCTGGTGAACTAACATAGCAATGGAAAATGGCCATTTATAGTGGATTTTCCCATTAAAAATTGTGATTTTCCATTGCTATGTTAGTTCACCAGAGGGTAATCATTGAATCCTCATTTTTCACGGTGAAAATCAGGCTTGACTCCCAAATTTTGTTACACAAATCATCCCGAGGAAAAAAACGCCATATGAAAAATACCGATTACACCAACAATTTTCATGGTGAACTCACCCGTTTTCATTTTTGAAATATGTTTTTTTCACTCTTAAATCATGTTTTTGTTCACCATAAATCACCATGTTTCCCCCATGTTTTCATGGTTAAGTCATGTGAAACCACCATGTTTTCCCCATGTTTTTCCGTTGAAATGGGTATGGGTCAAAATTAGGTACCCCAAAATTATGGATGGCTAATACTAAACTAGACTAACATCTGTGGTCCCCTAGGTCTTCCATTTTGACCCACATCCATATGTTTGCGGCGATTTCCAGTCCCAGCCTGAGCCTTCTGAGCCTCGCCCTCGCGCCATTCGTCGAAGCCCATCCAGGAAACCACGCCGTGCACCTGGGGGATAGTCTAGCTGTGAAGACTTACAATGTGGTGCCCTATAGTTAGCTAAGTTGGTTTATAACTTCAATAATAGTTAGCTAAGTTGGTTTATAACTTCAATAACTATGGTTTATGGTAGATATATCTATAGTTAATGGGGTTTATAAACCAACTTATAACTGGGGGGCACAACCTTGTAGGGGAAAAACTGAAGATCGATGGCTTTTGGAACATCAAAACATGTGAAAAAAAATCATGGGAAAAAAACAATCGATTGATTTTCTATGGTTTTTAAATGGTCAAATTGACCTTAATGGTCAAATAAGGTCAAAATTAATCTTGAAATTAACATGAAGATCAAATAGATGAAGGGAAACAAAAACATATATTATATTATATTATAATCTATTGATCTTAATGGTCAACGTCCTGTAGATCCTGTAGATTGGTTTAAGGGAAAATCTACACCGGAAACCATGGTTTTTACCATAGGGATTTCCAGTGAAAAATTGTTCCCTTAAACCGATCCAATGAGAAGAGAAAGGGATTTTTCTCGTGATTTAAGTGGTTACTAGTAAGTGGGATGATAAACCAGTTTTACCCTCCAGTAAATAAACATAGACCCTGGCAGATAGGGGTTGGAAGATTAGTTTCCACTAAAAACTGGTGCTTTTCAGGGTCGAACTGTTAATTTACCAGTTATAAATGGAATAGTCCAACTGGGGACTTACTAACTAGGCTCATTGACAAGTTTCCATGGTCAATTTTAGATCGTCCACGAAAATCGTCATCTTTTCCTGGTTGGCTGGGATGATTTTCCATTCACATAGCAAAACAAACATGCAACATTTGGATTATGAATTTCCCAAGAAGATGCAACATTTACTTCAAACACATTTACATCCAAAATTCATGATTATTTTTTTTTTCCAAGACGGAACATTACTATCTTGGTTAGGGATGTCATTAACATGTAAATTAACATGGAGTAATTAATTATTATCTATTTGCATGTTAAAGTAAATTATTGCTTTCTGGTAAATTAACATAGACCCTGAAACTGACCAATTTATAGTGGAAACTAGTCTTTCAACCCCTATCTGGCAGGGTCTATGTTAATTTACTGGAGGGTAATGTTAATTACTCCAAGATGCAAATTAAAATTCATCGTCCTATCGTTAGGGATGTCATGGAAAGTCTTGGAAAACTTCGAGAAGGGAAGGTTCATGCCATGTTCCATGGAGATGTTCATGGCATTCATCAACAAAAAAAACGACAAGTGGTGGTGAAATCCCAGTGAATTAACAACAAAATCTACAGACATTTCACCAACATTTCACCATCACTATGGTTGGTATATCACTTGAAGTTGGATGGTTGGTATATCACTTGAAATACCCTTTGGTAAATTAACATAGACCCTGCCAGGTGGGGTTTGGAAGATTAGTTTCCATTAAAAAAATGTTATTTTCAGGGCCGGACTGTTAATTTACCAGGCCGGGTAACAATGACATTCACCTGGCACCATGTGAATCAACGAATCTAAAGAATGGATTTGATTCGTTGATTGGTTTAAAGTTGTACCATCTGGTTATGACTAACATAGCAAACTGGAAAATCCCAACCATAAATGGAGGTTTTAGTGGGAAAATCATCTGTTTCTATGGGCCATCTATACCATGGCTATGTTAGTCATAGCCAGAGGGTAAATGTAGTGATCTGCAGAAATTGTGAGTCTTAGATTGGTGTACGGGTTTTTTTGTTCACCGGACACCCCCATGATCTTCATGGTAAAAACCATGGTTTCTTGTAGATTTTAACCTTAAACCAATCCAATGAAAATGAGTCTGATACAAAACTATTACCATCTGGTAATTTGTTACATAGCTATTGAAAATGGCCATTTATAGTGGATTTTCCCATCCATAGTTATGTTAGTTTACCAGAGGGTACAAACTAATCAATGAATTTGCATTTCTTCCCAAAAGATACTCACATTTAGCCATTCAATTATACTTAGTTTCCACTTATAATTGCATCCATATATATACTAATCATATATCACTTATGGATTATATTCTATAATATTCATCATAGCTATACCATTCATATACTGATCATATATCAATGACTTTGGTCATGACTTTCCACTTCTCAATTACAATAAATGATCAAACAAATATATAAATAGTAATCATGTATATATATATGTATTCCTTTATTATTCTATCCATATACTAATCATATAGCTATGAAGATTAGTATAATCTACTTCATATATCTAGTATCTATAAATCTATACATATACCATCCACTTCTCGCCTTCTTCGCCAACTCCACCGCCTTGCGCACCGCAGCGCCGCCCGAGGCCCTGGAGATTTCAGCGGCAATGGCTATGGGTGATTATGTTTTTAAGTACCCCAAGAATTGGTTGGTCTTGGTACTAAACATATATATATATAATTATATATATATAATGTGTATAATATATATATATATGTATATATATATGTATATGTATATTCTATATATACACACTAAAAGCTGTGGAACTTTGGCAACACATTTTTTTTGAGGGGAAGTTGGGAAAGAACATATTTTTTTCGACTTGGGAAGATTGGACACTTGGGAGCCAATGAGGGAACTTTGATGTTTTTCTTTAGAAAAAAAACATGAAAAAACAGTTTCTCGACATTTCTTGCTGGGATGAGATTTCCTCATCTTGTCCAACATCCAAGCGAACCTCCCCTGACTGGTGCTTCTAGCAACCCTGTTTCCCATATGTTCAGGGGTTTTATCTTCCAAACTAAGAAACATACCACATATCTGGTTGCATAAAATCTTGATCACTGAAAGAAATCGTGATCACTTAAACAATGTGGGATTCGACCAATGCCACAGTGACCATCCCCAAGTTTGATGCGTGCAAAATTGGCTATACCAGGCTAGGCTATCACTGGGATGATGTCTATTATGATCCCCAGTCATGGTTTGCTGATGCTAAAATTCCAAAAATGGAGATATGGACAACACCAACCAATAACAATCAGACTAAGACTGGTTGCTGGTTGAGCCCTACCCCTCTGAAAAATGATGGAGTTCGTCAGTTGGGATCATGAAATTCCCAACTGAATGGAAAGTCACAATCCATTCATGTTCCAAACCACCAACCAGAAGATGTAATCGTTGGCTGGGATGGAACATCTAGCGCTTTGAACCACCAACCAATGTCCTTCCAATATCTTACAACCACCATGCAGCTATTCCAGTGGGAAAAAGCACATGTCGCCAGGAGTTCGATCCACAATTCGCCCGTCTCCAGGAAATCCTCTAGTAATCTGGCGATAGACAGTTCCTCATTTATGTATGATTGTCCCACATGGTAGGGAATTCTCCAGCTATAAACTTCCATTTAGTTCGATGATTTTACATGATTTTCCCATCCCAGCTATAACCCCTCCATGTTGTGATTTCCAAGCCGCTCCAAGCCGAAATCACATGACTCCCCACTCCGTTGGTCTGGGTCGCGGACCTCATGACCACGAGAACGTGTAAGGCATCAATCCATTTGCAGAGATGCCCGGCATTGCCGATCAACCTGGCGAGGCGGTTGATCAAACGAGGCGGAACTCTGTCCGATGTTCCCAGTGGTTCGAAGAGCGGAAGAATTGTTTGATTCGACATGTTCAAAAACATACCCATACGCGAACCATGGTGCTGGTATATTTACCTACAAAACTGGGTGATTTTCAGGGTAAATGTTGGTAAATATTCCAGCACCATGGACAATATCGGATAGGGATAATCCAAGAAAAAGGTTTTATGGTGGAGAATGGTGGAAGAATGGTGGAAGAATGGTGGAAGAATGGATATGGTGAGGAAACTGTGTCCAAGGTGAAGTCGCATGGTTTGACTCTGTGAATTCTGTGGTAGGGGATATACATAGCCATGGAAAATGGCACATTTGTAGATGGTTTACTTAGTAAAAATGGTGATTTTCCATGGCTATGTTAAATAACCAGATGGCAACTGATATAACGAAACAGTTCAATGGGTGAAACTCAACCAACAAACATGACTGGGGGGGCTCACCTTGCTGATGATTTGCCCATGAAAAGTGGCAGATTTCCTTTCCGCAAACTGTTGAAGTACCAGAGGGCTTTTTTCCCGTAAATCCCCATCAAAGATGGGGAAAAATAGCGGGCAGGTCTGGTGTACACCATCAATCATCACCTCTTGGTTGGAAACTGAGTTAACCCCTCTATTCATGAATCCAGTAGGAAAAGGACATGGCATGCACTTTGTAAATTTGCTGTGTTTCGGCCATTGTCGGCTGCTCACTAAATAACTGATAATAACTGTAAATACGCTTGAAATCTCTTCTATCTGTCAAAGCGTCATGTCAAGTATCCAGCATTTCCCTGCCAAACCTCCCATTGTGTCACGGCCTTAAATTGCAGAAGAACCCCATCCCATCCATCTTTGGATATCCGCAAAATGATCCGCAACCAAGAATACCTTGTGTGCAATTTGTTCATATATGTGTTGGTTACCCTCTGGTAGTCAAGCAATTGCAAATCCCTCATACCCTCTGGTAAATTAACAGTTCGACCCTGGCAGTCATAGGACTTGGAAGATGAGTGAAACCATGAAAAATGGGTGATTTTCAGGGTCGAACTGTTTATTTACCAGGCCGGGTACATGGAAGTTTATAGCTGGGGAAACCATCTATCTATACATGGGAGATGTTCGATTCCCAGATGGTAAATCCCCATGAAATCACCATTTACATTCAATGTGGTGCCCTATAGTTAGCTAAGTTGGTTTATAACTTCAATAACTATGGTTTATGGTAGATATATCTATAGTTAATGGGGTTTATAAACCAACTTATAACTGGGGGGCACCACCTTGTTGGTTAATTCTCCACGAAATCCCCCCAAACTCCCCATGAAACACCGGATCTGAAATCCTATCTTTTTCCTCAAAATTATGGGATTCACCACGATGAAAAAAACACGCTAAAACAACCATATCTGGAAATACCCTCTGGGAAAATTTAACCTAGCTATTGAAAATCACCATATTTAATGGTTATATCATATATAAATGACTCATGACCATTTTCCCATAGCAACCTGTTAGTTTACCAGAGGGTAACTGGTACAAAACCACCATTTCCTATAAAACTAACTGGTACAAAACCACGATTTTCCCATAGAAATCCTGGGTGTTTCACGTGCCCGTTGCCGCCCTGCCGGCTTTTAAAAAGGCCTCGCCGTTGCCGTTGCCGCCGGCCTCGGCGCATCACTGCCTTCCGTCGGATCCAAAGCGGCCACCAGCAGCGTAACTGCGCAGCGGCTCGCCATGGGCTGTTTAAAACAACATCAGACTGGGATTATAGTTATTAAACAATGGTTAGGTAGTAAGATTATCCATTTAAATATACCAACTATAGATATGTTTAATTCTTTATTACCATTGGAATATCCATGGATATAGTGACTGATGTGATACAATGATATTCCAATCATACAGATGTTGTCAACTATTGATAATCTAATATATGTATATTGATTGGGATTCCATCTGATATACTATTGCATACATTAGATAATGCCAACTATTACCATACATCAGATTGGGATTCCATGGATGGTCCAATGGTAATAGTTATTAAATATCTATAGTTGGCATTATCTAATGTATGTAATCATCAGATTGGGATTCCATGATTATATCAACTATTACTTAATCTGTTGTCATAATAATGTTAAGTTATAATAATATTATAGTTATATCATTATAACAACATCATTATTGCATTATCTAATAATAATGATATTTCTATAGATAATACAATTATGCCATGGTAGAAATCCCTAGATGTTGCAATGTAATAATGGAATCCCTAGTTGGATATATTAATTATGGAATCCCAATTACTATACTAATGGGATATTACTAACCAATGGAATCCAAAGATATCCTTTAGTTACTTGTAGGGAATGAGGGAATTATCCACTGGCTAACTATCAATAATAATCCCAGCAACCCCCATTCCCATCCATTCCCTACTAAGCACCAGTAAGTTTATTTACATCCCAAATCAAATGGTTGATAATACATGTGTATATATATACTGTTATATATTACATTTGTTATACAATGTGGGGCCCCCGTTTACGATAGCTAAGTTGCTGCAAACAACTCCATTTCACTATGGTTTTTGATACTTATAACTATACTTAATGCATCCACACAATTAAACCTGAGATATGTTTGTTGATAGCGAACGAACTATATTAGTAGTGACGTTTCCAAGAGGCACTTGCCATTTAGTAGGGCCATTTCTGGCGGATCCATTCCCAGCTTCCCATGTCCTAAGTATTTCTGAGATGTGCCACGGGTTTCATGTATTACCCGGCCTGGTAAACATACAAAAAGCTATTGGAAATGGCCATTTATAGTGGATTTACCTAGTAAAAATGGTGGAACTTAGCATGTTTCATGATGTTTCATGTTTTATCTTAGCATCGAACATCCGTAACCATCGATTCCCCATTTCCGGTGGACTTTCCCATTGAGAACAGAACAACACGCTCAGCAAATCCAGGATCATCAATGGGAAAAAACAATATGAATGAGCCAAATAAGATGAGCCATCTTACGCTTTGGCCATTTGTTTATGAGCCATCAGTGAGCCATTAATTGATTTTAATTGTCAATGGGCCAAGTACTTTCATTTTTGATAATTACTGATGATCAATGATTAATTAATCATCAATAAGCCATGTCCTTATCATCAATGATTAATTAGTTCATTTTAATTCTCAGTAATTAGTTCATTTGTTTCATTATGTTGATTAATAAGTGCATTAATTATACATTTATTATTGTTAATTATCATTAATAAGTAGTTAGTTCATTTATGTTCATTTATGTTCATTTTCAAGTTTAATTAGCTCATTTGGTTCATATAGATCTGGTCCAGCTGGTTCAATGTCTTGTCATTGTCCGCACGGTCACTTGATGTCACTAGCAGGACTAGCAGCGTGCGAATGGAAAGAAAATAGTTCATTTGGGAAAATCCAATTACATATCCATTTGGGAAAAAATCATTTGGAAAAAACTCATTTGGGAAAAAACAACTCATTTGGAATCAATGAAACAATTACATTCCAAAAAAGTCTCCAGCCCTCACCCGCCTCGACTAAGGTCGAACATGCACGCGCCAACCTGCTCCGAGGTAAAGGCAGGGCCAGCCAAAAAATGGCGATGAAAAAGGGTGGTTTCATGGGATTTCATGGGATTTCATGGGAATTCATGGGATTTCAATGCGATTTCAATGCGATGTCAATGCGATTTCATAGGATTTCGTGGGATTTAAGCGTAGCTCAGTTGGTTTCTTTGGTTTCTTTGAATGGTGATCTCATGGGATTTACCAACTGAATAGTCGGTATATTGGTATATGTTGGGAATATGAACCACTTGCAGGAAGGGATCTCCAAGTTTCGATTTAGGTATCGGTTGGTTGATGCGTATATGGTCGCTAATATGTATATGTATGTATATATATAGTGTATGTATATATATATAGTATACATGTATATATATAATGTATATATATATATAATATATATATAATGTATAATACATATATATATATATATGAATATGTATATATGATGGAGTTATATACCAAGTTATCACTGGGCGGGGCCATCGTCTTCAAATATTTTCAGCAACCAGTTTCTGGACATGGGAAGAGTTGGGAGTTACACCCATAGCATGGAGTAGAGATACCCGGCCTGGTAAACATACAAAAAACTATGGAAAATGGTGTTTTAATGGGATTCAATGGTGATTCAATGGGATTTAATGGGATATATGATGATATACCCTCTGGTAAACATACAAAAAGCTATGGAAAGATCCACCATGTTCAATGGGTAAATCCACTATTTCTATGGCCATTTTCAAGTTCGCAAACTGTAACGATAATTACCAGAGGGTAGAACCATTGGCATTGGTCACTACAGTAATGAGGATCTAAAACATCAAGAAACACCAGGTCAATGGGAATAAAAAAGGATCCAATTTATAGAGGTACTGACTGTACCATATGTTTGGCCATATGAATTGTTGGGATATTCCCGTACATAAGGTTAAAACATAGGCCTTATATATGTCTGGCATATATATCTGGGTAAATGATCATATTTCACTCACCTGAATTAAGGCCATAAAAGGAGATGATTTCCCTAAAATAAACCATGATTCCCAGAGTTCGGGAGAACAGGGCTCGGTCATACCCAGATTTCCCCAGATTAACGCATTACCAATTATTATGAACTATTACTAGCCATTAATGGGCCCATTCACCATTCTTAACCACTGACCTTCGGTCATACCCAGATATGGTAGGTACCTGCAATTTTTTTCGCTTCCTGGCCAGCATGGCCATCGGTTTCGACGTGGAGCTCCACAGACGGCACGCTTCAACCGGTTGTCTCATCCCACAAACGGTCAGTAGGTAGGTGATATCCCTGGTAGGCTGAAGATATATGGTTTTAATATGGTTTATATGGTTTAATATGGATAGTAATGGGATAATAATGGGATAACTGGGATAACAATACTGGTTGGTGGTTGACCTACCCCTCTGAAAAATCATGGAGTTCGTCAATTGGGATCATGAAATTCCCAACTGAATGGAACGTCATAAATTTCATGTTCCAAACCACCAACCAGTTAGGTAGGTAATGATCCAGAGTTTCGTTTTACCAAAGATGGTCAAGAGTTTTGTACATTTTCTCTTGCTACAACAATCTATACTTACCTGGTTGGTGGTTTCAACCCCTCTGAAAAATATGAAAATAAGTTAGGATGATTTGTTCCCAATATATGGAAAGTCATAACAAATCATGTTCCAAACCACCAACCAGTTACTAAGTGGGATGAACCACCAAGTACTATTGTTTGTTTTAATGTTTGTCTATCATCTACCTACACTACAAAACCATTCCTGCCACTGCTCCGCGATTCGGTTCTCAATGACCATGTTTGATGAACGGCTAAACCATATATTAAACCCATAAGCCTGGTGTATTTATGGGATTTTAATGTGAGTTATAGTTGGATATTCATGGGAAATACCCTCAAATATTAGTGGGATATAGTTATTCCTATAATATATATGGGTAAATTATAATAATTCACCAACCTGAATTAAGGCCATAAAAGGGGATGATTTCCCTACATCTAAACCATGATTTCCAGTGAGGGAGAACAGTGAGGTCGTTATAATTTACCTGTTTTCCGCATGACAAGAGCCCCACCCAAACTTATGGAGTGGGGAGTCCATACCGTGAGAGATGAAACATGTTACACTAACTAAGTGCAGGTCAGCCTTGCGCAGGGCGCCAAGGACTCATGACAAGTGGCGATCAGTCAAAAACAAAGTCTGCCTGTTGGCGCTTTTTTCCATTCCTTAATTTTCTGGAATCCTTTAGCAGCGAGTTTCAGGCCTTGGGGCCATGTCTGACAACAAGTTCTGCCATCAATGGCTTTGACCTCCATTGGGATGACAGGAAGGGTATCATATCCTTTATGTTGCAGTAAAAAACGATGCAGGATTTCGCAGGTCTGCTGCTGACAAGGGAAAGTGGGCCTACATTTCACGCCAGCTGGCTGGTTACGGGCACCCAACCTGTAAAGGGATCTTACGAAGCCTAGTGGGCGGTTTGGCCATGGGTCATTGGCATGTAGCTTACGAACCTGGAGGGTCAGGTTAGAGAAGGTATGTGCAAGCTCTGACAAGCCAACCTCAAAAGTTCGCGCACTGTCCCACGAGTCGAACAACTGAAGATACTCTGTTCCATCAGGTTTCAGACGCTTCACCGGCAGAATGATTCCCGAATGCAGTGTATACGAAATGACAAGTTCCGGCCATGAGACTCCAGGGTCATCAGGGTGTATCTCCTCTGACAACGGCCAGCGTACTTCATGCATCCAAGCAACAACTGTATTACACAAAGGTTTACCCCAAGCAGAATATTGCAACATAGTGATCCCAGGTGATGGTGGTGACCAAACCTCATCAAAAGACCAATTGGCAAGCACCTCCAGGGGAGAGGGGCCAGTGTCAGGTCGGAGCTCTGAGTGCAACTCAGTCTCCTTCTGTAGCTCCGCAGACTTAGCATAGTGAACACGCAAGTCCAAAAACATCTGAAAAAGCCGCTGCAGATGATGTTGGAATTGAGTCAACTCCGCAAAGATTTCCTCCGCAAGAATGGCAGGTTCCGGTTGGAAATGTTTACAAGCTTGAATGGCGACATCATTCGCAAGTCTATTTCCAAGAGAGTGAAAAACTGTGAGTAGGTCCAACCCAGTAAAGTCTTCCACATGCGCCTTAACTTTGTGGATGGATTTATTCCCAACTTGTAGTGCAGTCCAAAGGCGTTCGACAAGGTCCAAGTTATCACAAGCATGAAGGCATGAAAAGTCAGTGGCAGTTACGCAGACATCCCACACACGGATGACTGACTGGCAATCAGTATGAATAACAACATCATCAAACCATTCAGCTGCTGTCAGCACAGCCAGGAACTCAGACCTGTAAATGGTCTGAGGCCCTTGAGTCCTGGCCATAGCAAGTCGTACCAAAGAAGGAGGAAACAGGCCAGTTTCCAACCATGTCTTGGCTTCTGCCATACGTTGCGCATCATTGAGCGAGGTGTCAAGTACAAGTGCAAAGGAACCATACCGGCATGAAGGTGTAGCCGGATGCATTAAGGACCCATCAGTATAGAGATTAACCGGAAAACCAAGCAGATTAAGCCCACGGAGTCTACTTAGCATGTCATCATCTATCTGGGCCGCAGGACAGCAGTACTGGAGGGCCAACAAAGCATCATACTGAGGGTGCCGCAAAACAAAAGGCAATTCGTGGACCTCAGCCCCTGCATCCTGAAAAAACCTCAAGGTGTCAAGGTATGGCTCTCTGACATGATCCGTGGCAGGGCAATCATATACACGGTGGTATCTATCATCCCATGCTTGACAAGTGCGACAATAACCTGTGGAGTCAGGCGCCCACTTCATTTTTTGGGATTCTGTTTGGAAGGAGCCAGAAAGCTCTTGCAGAATATGGTACCGGTCGTGGTCAGGAAACTTCGCCACAACTGCCCGAGTGTCCTCTGAGTTAAGTGGAACAAAACGAGGGACACCCTTACGGTCGCAGGCATGAAGCGAAACATCTGAATCCCAGGCATATTGGAGCCAGCGCACTAGTTGCTTTCGGCCGGTCGTCAACAGCGGCAATTTGCAAAACGCATGGACATGCATGGTGCCATTCACATCTAACTGCCAACCAAGCTTTGACAGGTAAAAGGCAAGAACCTCAGCAGGACCATGACACTGATATGACAATCCACTATGTTTGGCAACCATACGAAAGAAAAGTGCTCGTTGTTGGGTTGACATCCTCAGCAACATCCTACGGGCAGCGGAAAAAACTCGCAACATCAGTTCTAAAAACGGATCTAGTAGTCCTGGCATAGCTGAAATGGCCAAAGCAGCATTACGAGATGACGAGGGTCCAAGCAATGCATTACTTATGGCAGTGCGAAGTTTTTTGGAATGACTATCACCCAAAGGCAAAATCTCAGCACCATAGTATGCGGCGGGATATATGGCTCCTTTCACAAGGCGGATCTTGGTATTCAAAGAGTGGGGAATGCGCTGCAGACGCAAAAGTCTGTCATGTACTTTCTCCAGCCTAGCACGAAATTTGCCCAAGTTAGGAACTCCTTGGTATGTCATTTGAGCTCCAAGGTCCATGGCATTCTGGCAGCGAGGGACTGCAGCAGCCTCAGGGTGAGCCTGCAACACATCAGCCAACATGGCAAACTGTTGGGGACTGGTGGCCCAGGCACATGTTTTCCGCCAGTCAATCTGCATCCCAGCGGAGGCAACATAATTAACTGTCAAAGTCAACAAAGATTGATGGTCAGCAGTGGTGTTGGCACTCCACGTCCAGTTATCAGCATAAGCTGCCAGTTGGCAGCTGGCAGCATCCCTCTTGGCAAGTCGGATCCAGACGTAAGCAAGGGCAAGGATACTGACAACACTCCAGCTATCCCCTTCGGGACAGCCATGGTTCACCTGAATTGGAGCAGAAAAATCTTGTCCAACTTTCCAAACACGGCAAAGCTTACTGAGAGAGGCATACCATTGGTTGGTGACAGAAGGAGGAAAGCCCATCCAAGTGAAAACATGAAGGACAGCGGCTGGACAGATAGTGTTAAAACACTTTAACAGGTCTGCTGTGATTCCGGCACAGTGCTGCTGCATGTGGTATGCCCGCTCAATCATCCATTGCTGATGCATATATGAGTCAGCCGGTCCACGGTGTGCCAAGAATCCACACACTTCATGGGGGAGATGTGAGGCCATGTGGGCTAACAACTGCTTACAAATGACCCGCGACCATAGTCTATACAACTGTCCTAACACAGTTATAGGCCTGATTTGCGAAGGTTCCGGGACCGATGCAACCTTGGGTATTGCCACCGTGATGGCTGTCATAAGCCATGAAGGAAAACCATGTTCCTGAGCATTGATGATGGAGGCCACCTGGGAAATGGCTGCATCTGGAAGCTGCTTAAGCTCTTGAGATGATATGGCATCAATGCCACGTGCAGAAGGGACCTTAAGTTCCCGAACCGCAAGCTTCCACATCTGTGCGTCTTGCATGTCAATGGCCGGGGCTGGCAGCTCAACTGGCAGGCTCGCAACAAACTGTTGGAAAGCTTCAGCAGCTTCAGCCGGTGGATCAGGGCGATACCATATAGGTAACCAAAAGTCCTTAAGCATGGCAAGCATAGAGCAAGGGTCAGCCTTGGTCAAGGTTTGGGTGAGTACTGACTGCTCCGGGACATCTTGGTGTCGTGGCCATTTCAGCTGCAGAGAATATTCATCTCGACTGACAATTCTACATGGAACATCATGGACCATGACAGGGGCGGCAAGATCAAAAAGATCAGCATGGTCACAGTATGCAATGACATGATCATCAGCATGAGGCACAAGAATGGCATCTTCTGCAAGCTGCTTTTGCATTTCAAGCAAAGGTGGCATGGAGAACTCTCGAACCGATGCAAAGGCTGCCCTATGGCCTGCAAATCGCTGGTCAAGGTCCTGAGCGAAAGTCAATCGATCCTTATGGATTTTCCTATCAAAGGCAACATCCATGTCTGTCTGATATCGAAGCAGTTGGAGCATGGTACCCAAGTAGTCAACCTGTGGCACAAACATGGGTGGCGGGCCAAGTTCAGGCATGTTCTGGCACCAGCGAATCTGACATCCATCAAAAGCTTTGCAACGCAAAATGGCATTCCATTCCTGCTGCATCTCACTTTGAACATTGGCAGTGGGGTGGTACGTTTGGGCTTTGGTTACTCGCCTGTACAAGGATTGAACACGCCGCACTTGCTTGATACGAGCCTGAGTGACCCTGCGGATGATCTCACCAGGTGGTGAGTAGTCCCCAGGACGACCAGGTTTGGTCAGCAACTTCTTTGGGACAGCTTGGGGCTGACGAGGCTGACAGCGACCTCGAAATTGCTTGGGGAGAGGCTTGGTTCGGTGCCAAGGAACTTGCTCATTACGCAGCTGAGTACATCGATAGGCATGGTCAACAGCATACTCAACAGTTTGTCCCCATTCCTCAAGGCAGTGAGGGACCCCTAGGGCAGCAACAGCAATATCATAGGATTGCGCAAGAAATTGGGATTCAATCGGGAGATCAATCCAAGATTTTGGCAAGGATATTCGCTTAGTTGCAAAGGTCAATGCAGGGATGGTGAGCTGGAAAGTCACCACATTATGCGCATCAAAATGTCCAGGGGGAAGAACACAAACTTTAGTAACCCATGAGGCAGCTAAGGGTGAAAAAAGTGCGTTGTCTGGACTGGTTACTGATTTACAAGTGGCAGGCATGGTGCCTCCATGCAGCTTAGTGTAAATCTTACGCAAGTCAACCAGGTTACGGTCTCGCAACTCATCTGGCAGCAGACTGTAAGGGTCAGCATTATAGTCTCCCATGATGACATATGGCAAGTCAAAGTGTGAAGTAGCATTCAAAGCAGCCTGAAGCAACAGTTGATTGGCTCTTACCGACCCGGACATGGCATTGCCGTAAATGACCACAATTTGGAGTTGAAACTTATCAATTTCCAAAAGAAAATGGCCAAGTCTAGAAGTGGCAGCATGAAACTCGTCAATGGTATCTGAAAGAGTTCTGATAGGCCATGATGAAAAGAGGCCCACACCGGATGCCTTCCCTCGCAAGGAGGGTTGTCCATCGCTTCTGACAACTCGGTCTGCCAGGGGCACTGACCACTTGGATCGAAAACCAACATGTCTCATGGCTGTTGCAAATTGACGCTGGGCAGCTTTGGTCGCTGCCGTTTCGGAAGCGCTGAAAACATCCAGGGCACATTCCTGGATCAACTCAGCATATTGGCCTGGTTTGGAAACGATGCTGGTGGGGTTAGTTACAGCAAAGTTAAGGCAAAGGGGTTCAGGCCCCGGATGCAAGGCTTCTCCTACCCGTACGGCAGTGTAAGGATTATGGCAAAGCTCATTGGTTGGCAAAATGCCGGCAGAAATTGTGGATCGCCAAAGAGAAAAAATGGCACAGTCCCGTAAGGATGCTATACACTTCAGGCGCGGGATGTTGGCCAGAAAACAACGTGGTAAAACAGTGGCCACTTGGAACTCCAAGCACTCTTGAAAGCACTGCTCCAGAAACACCGAACATGCTGAGGCTAAACAGGCAAACTTACAACTCTGGAAGACCGCAAAACAACATACTACCCGGGCGGCATGGCAGTGAAGAAGAGTTGACAACACTACTTCGCAGCATCTCGACATGTGGACTGAACATTTAAAGCCAAAATGTGCAAAGGAATCATAACATTGCGCACAATATTGTTGGTGGCATTCCCTCAAAAATGGGAGCCTGCACACGGATGACAGTTGATCTGGTTGACAGTGACTCAAGCTACACATGACAGCTTCAAAAGAACTACCCCTAACCGTGATATATAGGCAGGCTGACTTGGACGGTGCAGGCCAGTGGGGGCAAAACTGCAGCATAGGATCTACAACACCCACTGGCCTGTCTGGTGTGACATGGAATGGTCAATCTGTCATGCCACCTTCATCCGGTGGCGGTCTCTTATTCTGGGCGCCTAACAAGTGCTTGAGTTCTGCCATCCTCTCCTCCATAACAGCTGTGTTTTTCTGAAATGCAGTGTGGAGGGCACGATCGAGATCATGTTTGATGCCTTCCATTGAGACCTGAAGGAGCTGGGTTTTTTCACGCTCTTCAGCAGCTTGGAATCTGGCATCAGTCTGTTTGACAAAGGCATCCTGCGTCTTGGTCAATGTCTGGATCTGGGCCTCAATGGCCTGCAATTTCTGATCTTGGGCTGCTAATCTGGATTCCGTTGGTCCATCAGCCGAACGGACAGGCATGGCAGCAGGCGGTGTTGGGCGTGGCCCCTTGTAAGCTGCCCATGGATCTCCAATGTCACCAGAGTCCATGCTCTGTGGTTTGGCTTTGGTGGCTCGAGGCCCAACCAATAGGGCTGTGTTGGCAGCTGGCTTTGGAGGAAGAAATCGAACCAAAATCGGAGAGGCATTAAACATGAGCACTCCAGCCGGAGGATGACTGTCTGATCTAAGGAGCATTGCCTGAGGCCCCAAGGTTCGAACTGGCTGACACTGCCATCCAATCTTTTGGGCCCATTGCTGCATCATGTCAAAAGTGGTCCCAAAGGGGAGCCCTTCAGCCTTGAAGATAAGATCGCCTTGGAGCTTGTGAGGCCGTGGCATTTGGGGGCATAAAACGTCCCATGCTTTGTCAAAGTCAGCATCTTTGAACCGAAGTCCAAGAGTCTTTTGGCCACGGACCATGCCCAAGCATGAAGGTACCTTGGCACTGGCAACAGCAATTTGTTGGGCATCGCCTTGCAACCACAAAATGCGGTAATCACTCGACAAACGACCAGATGATTGCTTTGGGGTGCAAAATATGTGGTTGAATCCGGAACGAGCCAGGAACTTGGGCACATGATCAAGTCCAACTGAACAGTGAATCTGAATGGTCTTGGCCTGCAATGGGGTGCAGGGAGCTTTGTCAGCACGAAATGATCTACCCCACATCGAAAGTACCGCATCTCCAAGACCTTCAGCCTCAAGGAGCTTTCTGATGAATGGCAAGGTCGCCTGTGTGGCTTCGTTCCATTGATCCTGCGTGAAGTCAGGGCGATACAGTGTCAAAGCCATGAGGACACATTTGGCTGCATCAACTTGCTGTGGGTCACCTTTCTGGTGGACAACATCCTTCACACCCAACTGGAACATGAAACATTTCAACAGGACCATTTGTCCATCGAGATTGTGGCATGGAACGGACAGCTCGGTGCAAGGCAACTTGGTCTCCGGTCGTGGTCCTAGGACAAGGATTGCAAGCTCATCACTGGACAATTTCTCTTCGGTCTGCAGCCACTGTGCCGCCTGCGATGTATTCATCAAGCAAACCCCAGTGGTTTGTGGACGCACCAGAGGGATTGCAACACAGGGAGTTCCATCCTGGTTCTTGAAAAAGGATTCAACCAATGTAAACTCATTTGGATCCAATGCATCACCACCTCTGCGTTTCTTGGGTTTGTTCCAAGGAAGACCAGGTGTGTCTTTGCGGCTGGTGGGTTTGACAACCTCAGGAACTTTGATGTCAGCTTCGCGGCATAGGGTCATGATCGATGTCAACTTGGCATTACCCGCAGGCATTGCTGTGATCGCTTGGAGTTTGGCCAAAGAAAATTTCTGCAGAATGGCTTCAGCGGCCTGTGAAATCCATGGCAACTCAAATCCGTGCTCAAGCAGATAGCTGGCAAGGGCAGTCTGTTGAAGGATACGCTGTTGATTCTTGGCACCTTGACCTCCGCCTTTCAGCTGCAAAACTGCATGAAAGAGAATCGCCTGTCTTCGCTCTGAAAGTGGCATGTCAGCAATGGGGGAGTCAGGCATAACCTGCTTGGCATTGCAAATAAGTCGATGCGGAACATGTCCATTGACAGGAAACATGGCATGATACAGGAATTTGATGATCAACCCGGCTGTGAATTGGGTAGGGATCTGGCCTTCCCAAACAGGTCTGGCTAACCACTTGAGCACAAAGGGTCTGGCCGATGCATCAGGGAATTCCGCAACAGCTTGCTGAATCAGAGCTCGAAAGGCTCCAATGGCCAGTGCAACACGAAATGCTTGTGGTGGGACAACTCCATGTGCTTTCGCAGGTGGAAATGCAAGCATAACTCCATGGGCTTCCAGGGCAACATGTGTTGTACGTCCAAAATGGGACAAGGTATCCGGATGCAAGGCATGTAGCCAGAAATCTGCAACCATGCGAACAGCGTCAGGTTGACCATGAATTGTGAGCTCAAAAGAGTCATTCCTTGGATTCCAAGACTCTCGGAGGTCAACAAGGTCCAAAGCCGCAAGCAAGCTGAGCACAGTGTGAGGACTCGCAAGGCACAAAGTTCCATGTTGCAATGGGCGATCAATGAGCAAAGTGTGTTCATCAGCAGTCTGATGAATGTTCAGCACACCAAACTGATCATGCACAACAGGGGCCAATTGCACAATAGTGTCATGGGCAAGCAAAGGTGTGCTATGTGACACTGTGTACAAGGTGAGTTGGTCATCCAACAAGATCTGAATCACATTCTGAGGCAGCTTATTGTCATCGGAAAATGGTAGGCTGCGTGGCTTAAGCATCGTGCATGCATGGGTGTCAGCTTCGTCAGGAAAAACACACTCATACACATGATTCCAAGGCATCTCTACACATGCAGCTGGCAAATCCGAGGAAAACCAAAAAGTGTGTGAGAATTCATCAAGGATCAATTTGGCCGGTAGGGACACTGCAAAAGGCATGGTCGAATGCACTGTGGATGATGGTGATGATGGCACTGAAATTGCAGAGGCACAAACTTCCTGCGTGGCCTGGGCATGGGGAATGTCGATTGGATACATTTGGTAAACTGCAACGCAACCTTGACCAGGGATCCAGGCCCTCATGTCACATGTGGATTCATGCAAAGTTTCGAACTCAGCCAAGCTATCCAGGAATCCTTGTGATGGTACTTGATCAGGCATTGTGAAAAAAGTCCCACGCTGTGTCTTGGTGATCTTCGCATCTGAAAACAGTCGCAGTTCATCAAACCTGGTCAAGACATCTTCGGAGGAAATGGATGTTGGAAGGAAGGCATTCACAACATTCAACAAAGGAAGCATGGCATGAAGCATCGTGATACAGTTTCCAGTGATCCGCCAGGAAAGTTTCATGTCATCCAACACAAACAATTGGTTCACAATTCCATGCAAGAGGGCTACTTCAGCAGGATGGAATAGGCGTCCCCCAAATGGCAGTCCAGCTTGTTGGTGAAAGAAACCAAGATACCCATGTCGATTGAGAAACTGATCATTAGGTTCATGCTGAGAACCATATTGTGCCAAAAACGTTGGCAGTTGATGTGTGGTGGCAAACATCCGGGATTGCAAAACTACATTTGGCGGCTGCAGTTGGTCAGCACGGCGGGTAGCTTTCCTAGGATCGGATGCAACGGATGCCATCTGCGGTGTGATCAGCAATGGACGGATGCATTCATGATTCCAATCAATCAGGCAACATGCATGGTCAATAGGCCTGGTGGTCGGAAAAACTGAACGTGCAAGGCTTGGGAGTTGCACCTCACCATGAACTCTTTTGGCAACAGCAGTCCATCTACTTCTAGTGACACCTAGGAGGTCTTTGATGTCCCAAACCCTTTGCCATGTGAGCCTATAGCCAATCCACCTGAGTGCCTTCTCAATGATACCTTTGTGATCATGAGAACAAAACCCTGCTACATTCTCCATCGCAATGTATTCTGGTCGGAAAAAACGGCATTTGAGAATGGAATGCACAAACAGTTGTCCCTCTTCTTTCCAGAGACCAGCAGAGGACGATGCAGTACTCCAAGAAGGACAAGGAGCACTAATAGTTACCAGGTCCACCCCCCATTTGGAGATTGCAGAAAACCATTTCCATGATAGAACATCGTCACAAATCACCCAGTTACCCTGATACATCCGATCAAAATCAAAAGGGATTCGGTCAACAGGCTTGATGAGAGCTGCCGTTTGATTCACCGCAAAAACAAATGCTGTGTTGAGGTCCAGTTCAATGCCAATGGATTGAGTATGAGCATTCTTCATGTCAAAGAGCATGTCCAACATGGATGTCCATCCCCCCATTCCGCCACAGAATAGTTCCAAGTGGTGGAAAACTTCACTACGCTGAGGTGGGGTGACATATCCCCATTCCGACTGGTCATCAAAATAAAAGGTTCGCACATCAGTGGCATCTTCACAAATTTGCAGGAACCACAACTTGGTGTGCAGTGGTGGAAGAGCCCTTTGAACATCCCAAACAAGCGTGAGGTCAGAATCACATGGTGAGTCACCAGGCACAGTGACAGCATCGCCCCAAAATCTATCTGTCCCACTACCCTCAGGAATCCATTGATTGATCTTAAGGTGCATAGTATCTTCCCAAAGTTGAATTGCAGAAACATCAACCAGCAAATTGGATCGTGGCTGGAGAATCGAGCACCCAACAGAGGAGTCAACATCATACCTCTCGATCAAAGGTCGAATGACATGAGAGATTTCCATGGCTCTTCCGCTGACTTTTACAGCAAGTCAGACAGGCTCGCCGCGTGAAGGACAGGGCTCGCCGCGTTATAATTTACCTAGATAAGTTGATGCTTAAACAAATCTCATTTCTTCACCCCAAATGACAAGTTTGTTGGTTATACAATGTGGCCCCCCCCCCAGTTATGAGGGTTTTATAAAGTGACCTTGGGGTTATTCTCACCAAGTTAGGTATCGTAAACGGGGGCCCCACATTGTATGGGCAACACTTGATGCTTCAATTTCTCATGTGTTCACCCCAAATGACGATTTTGTTGGTTAATGTTGCTTATATTTCAATGGGATTTTCAGGATCCTAAAATGGAGGTACGTTAGTACCATATAAGGCCATATGAATTGTTGGGATATCCTGAAATTTAGGCCTGAAAAATAGGCCTTACATATGGTAGGTACCTCCAATGCTAGGTCAATCTTGGATGGGTAGTTTAATCCTTTAATCTTTTGCTAATGGGAGTATCCACTAACCAGCTAAAAAATATTTTTTTTTTGCCAGGTATCTAAGATTGGCAATGAATGATATGCCCATAATTTACCCATAGAATCCTTCAAAGGTGACCTGAAAAAAGACAGCGATCCAGAACAGAGATACAGACCTCACCCTCCATCGCTGCACGCTCCAAGTCCAAGTACTCTATACCTTGCTCGGTCGTGGTGCTGGGTAGTGGTGGTGGCTTCATGACTAGAGAAGAACCTGGAAATAAGGGAATAGTATCTAGTATAGGTATTCTAGATAGAAAACAGCCTAGTTTGTAGTATTCTAGTAATTCCTGAAACAACCATTGAAACTGAGATACCCTCTGGTGATTTTTTCACATACAGCGAAAATTGCCAACTTTTATAGATGATTTACAGTTGCAAAAAAGGATAATTGACACTGAGATACGGAAATAGGATAACTGAGATCCTCTGATGATTTACCTTTTAGCAACTAAAACTGATACAGAGATAAAAGAGGTCAGCTACGTCACTGCCAGTGACTTCCACTCGCCTCTGGTTTCATCAAACATGGCGACCCCTGGAAGCCTTTAGCCTGGGAGAACCAGCTGTAAATGATGGAATTCCCAGCAGGCCATGACTGATTACTGGACAATGGGCCGCATTTACCCTCTGGTAAACATACAAAAAAACTATGGAAAATCAATGAACATCACCATTTTTAATGGGTAAATCAACTATTTCTATGGCCATGTTCAATAGTTTTTTGTATGTATAGCAGAGGGTATAGATGATTTACCTTTAGCAACTGGCAATTTTCCAGAAATGCTGACCACGTTTGCTCGGTTTTTGTTTCTGCTCAGGACATTTATACACAAACATGATTATCCCCCTGGTAATTTAACAGTTTGCTATTGAACATGGCACATTTGTAGTTAATTTACCTATTAAAAATGGTGACTTTCACTACAAGGTGGTGCCCCCCAGTTATAAGTTGGTTTATAAACCCCATTAACTATAGATATAAGTACAATAAACCATAGTGACATTGGAGTTATAAACCAACTTAGCTAACTATGGGGCACCACCTTGTAGTTGTGTGAAAATTTAACAAACACAGTATCTATCCAAACGCATTCCAAGCGTCTCTTGTACAGAAAGAGGCGATTCGCTCCCTGCCGGCCAAGGCTCAAACCCAGCGTGAAAAATCACCCGGCTTCGAACATCTCAGCAGTAAATCACGAATTGAATCACCATCCAAATCCGAAAAAAAAAAATCTGAACCATAAATCCATGGAAATCCCATGAAATCCACATTTTTTTCTAAAAAACAGAAATCCATGGACATCCCATTAAAAAATCCTTCATTTTTCATACACAATCCCCATGGAAAAAGTTTACATTTTCTGAACCCAGCCCTGAAAAACTTCAGCCCATCCCAGCGATCGGCTTGCCCAGCTGGCGCTGGCAGCTTCCCATCGCCTCCTTTACCTGGGCCGGGGAGATTTCCCGCAAGTAGGCGTAGAGTTGCGCCGTGACTAAGGAATCGAAGCCCGCCTGGCCACGGCACGGAAGGAGATGCCACGTGATGTCGAACTGCCACGCGGAGAAAAAAAATCGGCGAAACGTTGGAGGAAGATAAACTGGTCGATTTCGGTGGTAAACTGGTTGGTGGTGCGATAACAATCTTGAAAAATATGGAAGTCAATGGGAAGGATGACATCCCATATATATATATATATATTTATATATATATTATGGAAAATAAAGCATGTTTGAAACCACCAACCAGTAAATATCGTTGAACATCTTGAAACAAAGATGTGTTTTTGAGGAGTTGCTCTAGATGCAGGCTTGAGAAAGGCGGAGAATGATGGAAATAGGCATCCTTGGATGGATAAGACACGGTAAAACAAAAAAAAACTTTGTGACTGGAACGGACTCTAGAAGGTGGTTCCACCCCATAGTTGGCTAAGTTTGTTTATGACCCCATGAATACTATAGCCAAAAATTTAGCTTGTTGGATTCATCTTCACCACCTCAATCATCTATGGGTCACCACCCTGAACAGCATGTACAAAAAAAAACTATGATTCAGAGAAATTTGTTCCACACATTAAATAGCATGTTTTGGGCATGCCCTATGTTTGGACAAAACCAATATTCGTCCAGTGAGATTGACTTTGATGGATATTTAAAAAAAACGCGAATCCCTGCAATAGTTATTAAAATATTGATATGGTTGGATGATAAATTTCAACATGCCTTAAAATCCAGAGCTATTAGATCTATTGGTGTCACAGCATCTATTGAACCCCCTGGTAATGAGCCGGGGAAATCTCCCATACCCTCTGGTAATGAACCATGGAAATGGAACATCCACCATTGAAATCTGGTTGGTGGTTGACCTACCCACCTGAAAAATGATGGACTTAACTCGTCAGTTGGGAAAAAACAAAATCCCAACTGTTTCTGGAAAATCATAATCCATTCATGTTCCTTAAAGTTACCAACCAGTATTAATCATTATTAACCATGATTAACCCATTCAAAATGGTGATATTACCATTAAACCTTCCATTTTTTGAGGATTTGTTCTATTGCCACGTTTGATGAAACAGAAGGGTAATCTCCAACAAAAAGGGATGGGTCAAGTTCCCTATGTTTTTACCATGACTGACTGGGGAGGAAAAAACCATTCAGCAAAACCAGCTATGACTTGTTGGGTCAAAACCTATCATTACCACCTGGTTGGTGGTTGACCTACCCCTCCCAAAAATATGAGTTCATCAGTTGGGATGATGACATTCCCAACTGAATGGAAAAATAAAATTCATGTTCCAAACCACCAACCAGCCATATTTGGGGAATTCACCATTCATTAACCAGCTATGACTTAGGGGTACCATCCGGGTACCTGGGTTTTGCACCTCATGAGCCATGTCATTCTTGGAACCATAGCGACCTGGGCGGAGTTCCTGCACCAGAAAAACTCCGTGTCATTTATGGCATTTATGGTATATCAAGATATATCCCCCATGAACAATCATCGAATATATATAATGTTGGATACCGGTTGGTGTGATGGCCCTCTATTGCGTTTTTTCCAAAATTGAACCTCTATTGTGGAAAGTTTTTTCTCAGATCCGTTTTTTTCAGGAGGAGTTTTATCCACCTCTCTTTGGGTAAAGCTGGTCCATTTACTTTAGAAAACCATATTCATGTTAAAGCCTTAAAAAAAACAGCACCCAAACAATTTTTCAAGGGGGTACCCCATGAGTGACCAAAATCCTCAATAATGCAATTGTTTCGATGGTACCCTATTGTACACAAAAACTTTTGAGGTGATGTTGTCTTGGATTTAAAAGGAAAATCATTTTAAAGTAGATTGATGTCAATTCAATGGGAATTCCAGGATCCTAAAATGGAGGTAGTGTACCATATAAGGCTTTGTAACCATGGTTGTCGCCAAAAAAAACCCGGCGGACTCGTTACCGACGCACGATTCTGCCAAAAACATGGTTTGATCTGCACAGCAGCTCAGCTTTCTGATTGAAAATGGTCTCATGCAAGATGTTGCGTTTTGCTTCAGGTTGCAACACTTGCAGTGTTTCTGTGCTCCAAACGAGTCGAAATGAAAGCGCAGCTTTTTCCTTTGTCAGCATTCACAGCTTTGCCAGAGCTTGGCCTGTCTTCACAAGCAAGGACTCTGAGCCAAGTTCCCAACGCCATTGTTGGCTGCGGATGTATTCCTTCACCCCACCCCATCCTCATGTTGTCACGAAGCAAGTAAGTGGCGTAGCAAGTCAGTGACGAAGCAAGTGCAACGTGCGTTGTTACCCCAACCCACCCCATCCTCATGTTGTCACGAAGCAAGTAAGTGGCGTAGCAAGTTAGTGACGAAGCAAGTGCAACGTACGTTATTCCTTCACCCCACCCCATCCTCATGTTGTCACGAAGCAAGTAAGTGGAGTAGCAAGTCAGTGACGAAGCAAATGCACCGTACGTTGTTACCCCACCCCACCCCATCCTCATGTTGTCACGAAGCAAGTAAGTGGCGTAGCAAGTTAGTGACCAAGCAAGTGCAACGTACGTTATTACCCCACCCCACCCCACCCCACCCCACGCCCACCCCAAATTCATGGCCCGGCCAACAGTCCGCTAGCACAAAAAGAACAAGTATAATAACTTCGATTGAAAACCCAATCTTAGATACCCTGCAAAAAAAAACTTTGCTGGTTAGTAGATATTCCCATTTATACCAAAAGACTGAAGGATTAAAGTATCCATGTAAGATTGACCTAGGATTGATGTCAAGTGGAATCCTTACTTCCTTCCTTAAGTTGACTATCCTAAAAATTGTTGGGGGGGGGGCAGAAAATGGCGAGTTATTGAGTAGCCTAAAATTGTTGAGGTTGGGGGGGGCCACACTAATCAGCAATGCTAAGTTTACAGTTTGCTATAGAAAATGAACCATTTATAATCGATTGTTAAACTGGATATCAATGGGACCCATTGATCGGGATATGAAAAGGAATTTGATGGGATATACAACTAACGATGACAATAACCATCCATAAATCATGTGAAAATTCCAAAATGTACGACCTTTCCGAAAATCATCTGCAAAGTCTTCCCATCAAAAAAAACTTGTGACAAGGTGCGAAGTCATCTGCCAAGAGTCTGAAAAAAATCAATCTCCTCCCTGGGCTGCCCGGACTGTTGGTCTCACCTACCAGGCGAAATTTCAGAGGCGTCACACTGCCGTTGCTGGCCATCTCTTCATATCTGGCCTCAGATCCGCGAGGCGTCGCACAAGGTGCCTTGATGGGAAAATCATCGAACTAAATGGTTGATTTTCTTCCAAACCATGATTGCCAGAGGGTAACTGGTGACTGTTGGTGGGCTGATAAGCACTGACTAATGTGGTATTACTAAGTTATAGCCATAGCCACTACTTGGAGGAGCAAATTACTTGGAGTTGTTGTCCCAATTTGTGTAGATTCCCAGAAACTTCCTAGTTGTGAATAGTTGTGGTCATTCTAAATCTTTGGAACCACCAACCAGATGGTTTTCGCGGCTGGATCCATCTGTTCCGAAAACCATCTGGTTGGTGGTTCCAGCGTGAAGAAAAACTGATCGTCAATGGGGCCATCGTCCCAAATAAGGTCGTAATGGAAGAAAAATAAAACCGAATAGTACAGGGTGGGGCCCCCAAGATAGCTAAGTTGCCTTATAAGTGGCTCTATGGTAGATATAACTATAGTTAATAGGGGTTATAATTGTTTATAAACCCACTTATAACTGGAGGGCCCCATCCTGTAAGTGGTGAATGACCTCAAAATAGTGAGATATAACCCAGTTTTAAGTGAGATATAAACCATTTATAGTTGGATAATCTTAGATATAAGCCGTTTATGTTGCGTGGTCAATGACCACGATGGATGAGATATCATTTCTTGGGAGACTATGTCCCATCAGAAAAGGACTAAACTTTCACCAGTTCGTGTTTCGCCGTTTCGGGATTCTCCGAGATTATTCCAACGATTTCCCAATTTAATGTTGGAGATTGGTGGCATATCCAATACTCCAAGATTCTCTCTAGATTCTCTCATGAAAATTATACCCCATCCCATCACACATCTCATTCTACTGTTATGATCTGTTATGCTGGTTGGTGGTTGACCTACCCCTCTGAAAAATATGAAAGTCAGTTGGGATGATTATTCCCAATATATGGAAATAAAAAATAATGTTCCAAACCACCAACCAGTTCTCTAGATTTTCGCAAGTTTTTCCAAATGATTCCAAGAATTCTCCAGGATTTTTTTCTGGATGTTCCCATATCACCAGATGTTCATGACTTTTCCAAGTTTTTCCCAACATTTCCTGATTTGTTAATCACTTTTCTCGGTGTTTCCCAAGATTTCCTGAAATGTTTCATCACTTGTAAAACCCGAGTTTCCCAGCCAGTTTCCCAGCATTTTCATCATGTTGTTTCAGGATGTTCATCATATGTTCCCAACCTTTTCCCCAGGTGTCCCTCACATTTTCCGCATGTTTTTCCAAGATTTTTCCCCCAGGTGTTCCTAACATTCTCCAGTTTTTCCCAAGTGTTTCCAACCTTTTCCCCCGTTTTTCCCTAGGTTTTCCTTACATTTTCCAACTTTTCCCCACCTTTTCCCTACATTTTCCACCTCCCCTGGCCCCCAACCGGCCACCAACCGCGCGCACCTTGGCATCCTCCGCGAATTTGGTCAAGGCCAGGCGTTTGAAGCCGCCCAAAGCGCCATGGAGGTGCGCGGTATCGATCACCTGGGGGGATGGTGAAAAATGGTGGTTTCATGGCAATTACCATCTGAAAAAATGAACATTTTATGGTGATTTTATGGGATTTCATGGACAACCCAGATGATTTAATGGGATTTTAATGTGATCTTATGGGATTTTAATGTGAGGTATAGTATTTCCCCACCTGCTAGGTGAGGGTTGTTAGATTTTATGTCAGTTGCCTGGTCCTCCTCCTCCTCCTCGTCCTCCTCCTCCTCGTCCTCCTCCTCCTCCTCCTCTCCTCTCCTCCTCCTCTCGTTGTCCTCCTCCTCTCGTTGTCCTCCTCGTCCTCCTGCTCAACTGCGACTCGCGATCCACAGTGTTCT
>Ga0126342_10002394_pt1 | contig 29154 bp, 26 predicted proteins | sample Cyp1metagenome_FD_92528 | JGI IMG/M metagenome (GOLD analysis project Ga0126342, IMG submission 92528) | Coral microbial communities from Lord Howe Island, Old Settlement Bay, Australia - Cyphastrea 1 metagenome | ecosystem: Host-associated > Invertebrates > Cnidaria > Coral ... | reverse complement strand
GGATAAAATCATCTTAGACTGCGCAAAAACGTTTTTGGTGTATCATCTTAGGGGCGCAGCATTTTGACACCACTCCTCTCCCACTACACTACCTTTCGTCCGCCTCCGCCTGCTCTCAAGTCAATTCAGCCGTCGCCAAGGAGCGTCACCTGCTTTGGACTTATGAATGCTTGGTTCCTAGCCGGCTTGCATGCAGCAAGACATAGCAACATCACTTTACCTTCTACAAGAATGAATGATGTCAATAATCGGCACTGTTTTGGCTTCTTGTTGCAATGCGAGTTTTTATAGCGATCTTTCATGGGAGGGGGCCGGGTGGCACGGGACATGACAAGGCACTGATTGGCGTTATCGTTGAGCGGACGACAGCTGCTCAGCAGAACATGAGCAGTATGCAGGAAGAGGCGCTGGAAGAGTTGCGCACGTCACAGGTAGGATTATTCAGCACTGTGCATCTGTACTTGCAGGGGGAAATGAAACTAAGACACCTGATAATCTGGCTGGACGAGTTCTTTTTTAAGGCATGGGGTTCAAAAAAGATGAGGCATCAAAAAATAAATATGTAATACATCAATAAAACAATATTTAACAGACCAAAACAAAGCATCTTTCCTGCGCTGATACAGTGGTTTGCCCCTTGTCAAGGCTTGTGGTTTTTGAATCTCTCGGTCCTCTGGTCCCTTGGTCTTCTGGTCCGTTGGTCCTTCCGTCCTTTGGTGATTCTGGTGGGTGCCTTAAGACAATCTTGAATAAGACTTAATTTGTCTTAATTAAACGAACCATTTAAACGCATATATGTGACTTCAAGCGTGTGAATGTATGTTGTTTTGTACTCAAGCTCTATGATAGAGGGTGTCCTTCGTCTTGTCCATTTAGGCCTGGAAGGTTCTCGGAACAACTGGTTTGGCCTTGGCTGTCCCATCTACTGTGCCCAGCCTTCTTTTGCTGCCTACCTCCTTGTTTTCATAACTGGCATCTTCTCTGGCCTTGGACTTGCTGGCCTTCTCCTCTGGACACTGTGGACCTGGCTCGTCCCATCTCCATCTCTTGCTCGTGCTCCGAGCCAACCTTCACCATCACGCTACTCGGCCCTAGCTGAGTACGCGTATGAGCAGGGATCATCAAGACGGAGACCACATTGATTTGCATTGCACTCTTGGTGAACTTCGTGTCACAATCTCTGCTCCAAAAGCTCAGGCAACTGATCTCCTCCTGTCCATCACATCGCGGCGAGAGGGCCGTGTCTTGCCTCGTACTGAGGAACCTGAGAGCAGAACTGACATTGCTGTGTCATTCCCTGATTGTCCCCTTTCTCATCTGGCTCTGGGATCAAGGCTGTCAGGCTCCTCCACTTCAGGTGAGGAGAGAACCAGGCGAGACGCAGCAACACCCGCCGTGCAACCTCCACCAGCGCCGCGCCCAGACGGCTCAGAGCCCCAGGCATTGGCTGTGTCAGAGCACTTGAAAACTTCAGACTTGAAAACGCCAAAAACAACGCCAAAAGCATCCTTTGATATGGCTGATATGGCAATTATCATGTCTAAGGCTCTCAAGTCCCGACCAAAAAAAGAAAACCGAGCTAACAGCCGAACCAGGACAAAATTGCGCTGACAACATGGAACGCTTAGATAGCTGTTGCACCCCCTTTAAGCGTACTTTGTTTGCATAGAAAGCATGAAAACAATCGTGCCTCCACACAGAAACGCATCGATGCTGACCGACATTCATTGATGATAGATAGGCCAAATGATGCATAGATCGTACCGGCCCAACTATTGCCACAGACCAAAACTCGAGAACAGCATTTGCTATGGCTATGATCTGCCATTCAACCTTGATGTGTCTTATTGCAGGTCGATTGAAAAATGCAGAATAAAAACATGTGTATATATATATATATTTAAATGACCTGGCATGTACATGAGCCACTGGTGCGAGAAATCACGGCTCATGTGAGCAGTCACCAGTGGAATAAGCACTGGTGGTAATGTTGCATGAGCTCTAAAGCTCCTAAGTTGAGCTGATCGCGCTGAGAACTTCGTTCCATTCAACCTGCCCCACTGGAGTTTAGACACGCCTTCCTACCTCCTTGGGTTTGCCACAGGCATCTTGGTGTACTTCTTGATCGAACTCGAGTGCACCTTCAAGTGGGTCGTGATTGCCTGGGTTGAGTGACGCCAACGGGTAGCTCTTCCTGAGCCGCGTGCTCTCAGAAAGCCACTGTACAAATTGTGTTGATGAGCCATGGGTCACCATCTCTTGAAGCAGAGGTCCGTGACTTGCGAGAAGAGATGGAAGATCTTCGCTCAGAAGTGGTGCGTCTTCGGAGGGAGGTCAGAGAGTTTCGGCATGAGCGTGATTCTCGCCGCTCCGTGGATTCAAGGAGTGACAGTCGAGGAGGATTCCCTCCTTCACCATCTACTCATATGAGTGAGCGGCCTTCTCCTGAACCAGAACAAGCCTCAGAATCCAGGGCCTGCGAGACCAACGGTCAATCTGGGTCAAGTCCTGGGACTCCCTTGGCTTGGTTGGAGCGAGTGACTGCATTGGGAGGCTCATCATCAACTGCCTTGAAGGCCGACATCGAGGCAACAGTGGACGAGAAAAGATTCCGTTGGCGAGCAGGCTGTGGATCATTGTCCGCGACCATTCAGGGTTGATCTACACACCCGTGAAGGTCGTGCGGAGTTGGGCGAGCTGCAAGCTGCTCGTCAAACCTCGAGGTGTTGACCTTGGTGACAGCATCTTTGGGTGCCCTCAGAGAGAGAAGCCCGTCGTGTCATTCACTCCGCGCAGTTGGAGTGGCCTCAAGTCATTGAACAATGAGCTTGTTCCGCCAGGCCCCGTGGCTAGTTGAGCAATCGCCCTTGGTCTACTCCGAGGGCTTGGTTGAGCAATACTACCCAGTGTGCCTTGGTTCTTTGGTGCTGAGGGCGAATCCACAAGTGTGCAAGTGATTTATAGATTGGACAATTTGAGGGAAAACCCTCGTTGCAGTTCTCCCTATCAAGTTTGGCACAGAACTGTCGCTCGCCGGGTTTTGCCGGCCAACTCACTTGCAAAGCCGACTCTGGTTGAAGTTCAGGCTGCCTCTGCAGATAGCCGTGAAGAGGCTCAGGAAGAGCTTGTTTTGAAATATGGGCTGGTTTCCCCAAGAATCAGTATGTCTCCGAGCTCGAGGTCTTGCAGGAGTGCGACTGCGAGCACTTTTTCGACATGGACTCGCAGGAGTTTCTCCTGATGGCTCAAGCGTTGGTGGAAGTTGCTCAAGAGCATTTCGCCTTCTTCTCTGCAGATGGGATCGATGGCGAGCCGCTGAGTCCTGGAGATGTTCAAGTTCAAGCTGCGGGTGGACCTGGAGTTCAAGCCGATCTTCAAGCTCGCTTTCCCTTGCTGGGTGCTGGCGTGGTTCAAGCAGCTCTACAAGCAGGAGTCACAACTTCCAATTTGGAGCAGATGCAGAAGCTGCTGTCTCCGGGAAAACCTGGAGCCAAAGTGGGCGATCTGGACACAAAGGTGCTCCAGATGTTCTCTCCGAGGACGACGGCTAGAAGGAAGCGCTTGGAGACGATCCAGGAGAAGATGGCTATCAGGGTGATAGCGATCCCATGGTGAGCACCTTGCAAAAGCTCACCTCTTTGGTGGATATTCTCACCGAAGACAAGAAGAAGAAGGGGCAGTCCTCGCGATTGGATTCCGCTTTGGATGGCAGCTACGGCACGTCGTCAGGCGCCCCTCTTGGGACCTACAAGAAGGCAGCCGCCGCACGAAGGGCGGTGAGAGCTGCGCACGAAAAACCCCGGAGGACATCTACATGCTGATAGAGCGCCTGATGATGGAGGACCTCAACTTTGTCACCACAGGTCCGTCAGGACTTACGAAAGGGCTGAATGCGAGAAGCTGGGTCGAGTTGCGATCCAGGATTGACTACAGAACGAGCGTTTTCTCTTCCTGGAGTGCTGCTGGCATTCTCGACAGCTTGATGGCAGGGCTGGCAGGGCAGATTGCAAAGGCACGAGCGGGAACCTGTGTGCTCCTTCTGATGCCGGATCAAGCGAGCATAGATCGCGGGAGGTGGACTTTGGCAGGGAGCTGTCGTTGGAGAGCCCTCCTCCTTCCTCATCTTTTGCCCAGCATCAAGCCCCAGCAGTCCAAGACGGCGAGAGCCACTTCAGCAAGCTGCTGGACCCTTGTTGGTCGGAGCTGGCGATCAGTCATCTCAGGGACACCGGACGGCATGGGAGAAGAGACAGAAGCAGTGCCAAGACGCAGGCCAAAAGCCAAGCCAAAGAGCAAGGCAGCGGCAGCGAGCAGCTCTGGGCACTGAGTGGTCAGGCAGATGGGATGGTGGATTCCGATGATGATGGACGAATAGTAAAAGTCCTGGTTCCGGCGCCACCACCATCAAATAGTGCAAGCCTTTTTGAATTCGTTGCCGAGGTGGTTGCTCAAAACTCCTTGCAGCCTCCAAGGTTTCTTGCGTAGTTTCCTGCTGAAGTCCCAGGACCGTGATGGACCTACATCGTCTTCATGCTCTACATGGCCTATGCCGATCCCGTATCCTGAAGCCTTTTCAGCCGGTGGCCACCTGGATGCGAAGTCTGGCCTGATGCGGTTGGTGTCTCTGCAAGTTGTTGTGTTTGACTGGTACATCTTAGGCATGCCAGCTGCTGTTCCTGGATGGCTGCGGCTAGGGGCTTCACTCAGTTCCAGGCAGTGGTCCGTTGTGAAGCGCTGACATGGGAAAAGCGCTGACATGGGAAGGGCTGCGATGAAAGTTGAAGGGTTCGAAGAAAACCTTGCGGCTCTCTCTCTCTCTCGTGCAGTTGCCTCTTTGCATGGTTTGTCATCCAACTACGGAGGGCCTGGATGGAAAGCTCATGATGGCTCTTGGGATGATTCTGTTCCTTTTAGAAGTGGTGAACCCGTTGGACAGACGGACTACGTGCCTGACCCCGATGCGAAGCCGTTGGTTGCTTCCAGGCTAAATTTCCGACATGCCCAACTTTTGATCCCTGCCCTTCTTCGACAAGAGCACTGCTGAGCTCTATGAATTCCCACTCTCAAAGGGAAGGTGCCGCTTGGTCCCTTGGTCCTCCTGTTGTTTGGTGATGCTGGTGCCTTGAAACAATTTTGAATTTACTGTAACTTGATTAATCTTAATTACACCAACCATTTAAAAACACACACGCACACACACACAGATATATATATATATACACTTGTGATCTAGAAACCAAAGTTGAATACCCCCTAGCCCTAAACCAACCCTAAATAAGTCTCAAATGAGACCAAAACCGGGCTTTGAGTTCAAGTTAAACCAACCCTAGAATAATTTGAAAGAACCTTAAGCCAGCCCTAAACCAACTCTAAGCACACTCAAGACCGCCGTTAAAGAAACCGTAAGCCAACCTTAAATAGACTTTAAATAACGAACGGACAAACCACAAACCATCCGAAACCAACCCTACATAAACCACAAACATCACGAACCAACCCTACGTAAATCCAAATTAATCCTTCCGCCAAACCTAAGCAAACCGTAAACCAACCCCAAACAACACCTAAGCAAACCACAAACCAACTTCAAATCTTAAATCAACCTTAAATAAATTTGTAACAACACCTACAAAAATCTTACATCATCCTTAAACAAACCAAAACTAACCATAAGACCAACCCTAAATCATTCATCGAAACCTTGAAACAAACCACAAACCAACCCCAAATAAACCAAAAACCAACTTTCAATAAGGCGTCTAAAACGAAACTTACCAATAAATTTTTAACGAAACCTAAGTAAACCTTAAACCAACCCGACAAAAAGTCTTGAACCAAACTTAGACAAACCGCAAACAACCATTACTGTAAACTAACGTTTGGCCAACTCTGAATAAATTTAAAACAACACCAAACAAACCATAAACCAACTTTATCTTAACCCTGAACCAACGTTAAATAGTCTCTAAAACAACTGCACTGCAGTTAGACCCCAAAACAACTTTAAATGACCCCAAACCAGTCTTTAATCAACTCTAAACCACCCATCGATAAATTCTAAACTAACCCTACATAAACCCAACACAACCCTGAAATACCCTAAATAACCCCTAAACGAACCTTAAATAATCCTTCAACCAACTTCAAATAACCCCCGAACAAACCGTCAATAATCTTGAGCCAACCTTAAACAAATTTTAAACCAACCATCGAAAATGACAGGTTCGAACTCCAAAGTGTTGCAAATATTGCCAAAACAGCACGTGTCGAGCTCCAACGTGTTCACAAAATGCTCACAAAATGCTTCCAAAAAGATGCGAATGCGTGATTTCCAGGTCCAATGTCTTTACTGGCGAGAGGTCCACTTCCAAAGCGCTGCAAATACCACAGAAATGTTCGGTTTCGTTTCCAAACTGTTGCCAACGCCAAAAAAACACGAGGGGTTCTGTGGGATTTTTTTTTCTGATGGTTTAAATGTTTGTTTTTTGATCCTCTGCGGATTTTTTGATGCCTTAAGATGCCTTAAGTATTTTTTTTGATTCTTCAGTTTTTTTTAACCTCATGTCTGCAAGTGTGTGTATGCTGCGAAGAGTCTTTATTTTTGCAATGATTTCATTTGATTATATAGTATCAGGAAGAAGGTTTGACACCGTGCCACTGACATCGCTTTTGCAGGCCGTTCGCGAGATGAAAATGTACATGGTAGCATCCTCAACACCTTAAACGAATCTACCTCTGGCCACCACTTGGGTAGCAGTATCCAGCATTTTACGGCCCTTGTGCTTGACATTTTCTGAACATTTTGCGAGATGTGCCACATCACTTGATCCATTTTCCATTGGATCGAGGTGGCTCAACTGCTGGAAGCGATCGATGACTCAGATGAGGCCATGACCATTCACACTTGGGTTTGAATTCAGATCCCTTCAACACCTGGGCTAGACAGTTTTGCTTTCCGAGACACTTGTTGCTAGTTGATAGTGGCTGGCCTTTTAGCTGTTCTTCACTGTCCAAACGTCATCGCTTTGGGCCACCTTCCAGGACCGCAGCGGCACCATCAACCTGCAAGAGTTCCGTCAGGACTGTGTTGGAGCTACTTTCGATGCCAAGCCTACTTTGGAACCCAGGTATCTACAAACTTTGGAACCTCTTTTGCAGGTTCAACGCAAGCCTCATGCAGCCGAAATTGTGGATTCCGGCATGTTTTCACTTTTTCGTGCAGTTTTTTGTTGTCTCTTGGTATGCGTGCTTTCAGTTTTTTTGGTCCAAATCCACACAGATGATTTTGCAAGCACAAGGAGTCTGCGAATCATAAACAGCCTATCAGAAACGGTCTGTGAGAAACTACTCTTGTGAGCCTGACATGCCAGTTCGCTGCGCTCAATCTCCCTCCAGGGCCCGTGCCTTGAGGGGGACATGACTTATCATCGTCGTGTCATCGTGTCTACCTTTGTTCACCTTTCAATGGAATGAAGTGAACGAAACCGTCGCAACCGTCGCAACCGTCGCAGTCTGAATTGCAACTGCTTGGTGAAGTTTTTGCTGTCTTCTTGGAAGCCTCAGGTTTGAAGCGAAAGATCTGTTTACCCTGCTTGACTCTGATGGCAATGGTCAACTCGATAGTTGGGATGCCCTAGAGTGCCATCAAGCTGTCCAGCTCGAAGCATGTGGAACTGAGACGGAAACTGTAGATTTTGTCCCTTGCTTTGCGAGGATACGAGTTCTTGCTGGGGTCACTTGGACAAATGCTCGTCCCCATTTGTTGCACGCAGTGTTTCATCGGTCCTGAAAACACAGAGCTCTGTGAAAAATATTAGAGGTGCCTGTCCAGATCATTTCCGTTGCTAGGATTGTGAATTTCAGTCTTCTGTGAATTGAGGATTTGTCGCTTGATATGGTGTGATGAGTTCCAGAGCCAGTGCTGCAGCCTGAAAGTTGTTTGTTTTCCCATTGTTTCTGAGTTCCTGTGGGAAAGAGCCGACTTCGAATTTTGTTTGAAGCTTTTCTCCTTTGCAGTTGGACAAGTTCGGCCAAGGCCTGCAAAACCATGCAATTTCCCTGGTCCGAGAGGAGAAGCGGGGCATACTTTATTTTGTGCCAGTGGCGAAACAGAGTCTTCCAAAACTTAGGACTTTGGGTCAATGGATCATCCTCAGTTTCAGTTTTAAAGATGATTCACTGATGGACTGATCATCCTGATTGGTTTAAGAAAGGGATGACAAATCCTTTCATGTGTAAATGAGTGCATCAGTGCATCGCCTTTCGTGCCCAGAGCCAAATTGCTCAAGCAAAAAAAAATAGCAAACGGAAAACCCAAAAAAAGGTTCCTTGGCTGCAGTCACTCGCCACTCTTTCAGGCATTTTAAAGAGGCATGACATTTGGCATTCATTGTCTGCTTTCACTATCCGCGGCAGTTGACCTAAAAAAAGATCAAAAGGCTATGTCCTGTTGCAGTTTACGAAAGGTTGACAAAGGTGTGAGAGTGCTGAAATCCAGAACCCTGATTCATCCTGATTCTATTGAATATCCTGCACTGTTGCAAGAATACGGTGATGTAGTGATGCATCAAGAAGGAACGGCTGCTACCGAAGGGATCCATGACAGTCCTGTCGCCTGAGGAAACTTACTGGCGATCAGCCTTGAATCATGGCAGCTCCAGGAGGTCCTGTGAGGGTCATCCTGTGAGGGTCCGGTGTTGATGAATCTGATGAAATCTGGCAGTGTGTCAAAACCAATAGTACCCCTGGTGAACATCAAAATAGCTGAGATTTATGGATGTTCATCCCCCTAAAAATGGTATTAATAGGTATTGATCCATACCCATCTGATGAATGGAAAGATATGGAAAGCTAAAAGCCGAATTCCAATGGAAAGCTGGAAATTCTGCGATGGCTTTTCCATGTTTTTCCTGTCGCAGTTTCAGGCGCAGTTCCCCAGTTTGCCTCGCTCTATGTGGGTGACCTGCACCCTGATGTCACCGAGGCCTAAGACTTGATGTGTTGAGTTGAGATGTGTTGAGGTGCAGTGAGATGAAGAGAGAATCGGAGTTTCTGTAATCTTTGCACATGCCTTGTCCTGTCTCATCGATGCACACAAAACTACCACACATGTACATGTGACAATATCCCAGGGGTTCAGGGATCCCCAAAATGGGATCAGATCCAGTTTCAGGCGCACCAAGATATTTTTTGGGGCTCCCTTGGATTTTCCCTTAGGCAATGCTCTACGAGATCTTCAACTCTGTGGGGCCTGTGGCCTCGATCCGTGTTTGCCGGGACAGTGTGTCCCGCAAGTCTCTTGGCCATGGCCTTAGCGCCTCAGCTTTGAGCCGGTGACCTGGCTATGGGATGAAAGCAGCCAGAGCCTTTCCACTGAGGTTATGGGTATGCAACCTGGCTGAGAAGACTGCTGAAGATCCCCGTTGCAATGCCCTCGCAAGTCTTGAAAAGTGTGTCCAACTAGAAACTGACCTTTTTTGCAGCTGGTTCTGAGCCCCCTTTCATAAAACAAGCCTGATCACTGATCACTGGACATTGTCTGTCTTCGGGCAGGGCAAGGCTCATGTGTCTAAGTCTAGAGAAGATATTGTGTCGTCTATGGTCTTGCCTGGCTTAGAGTCTGAAGGTAAATTTTCACAACGTGCCAGCAGCTCAGACGGTGTCAACTTGGAAACCTATTTGCGACAAGACAGGTTGAACCTGAAGTCGCCTTGCTGGCGGTCAAAGCTAAGCATCTGACAACACATGAAGGTGAAGAATTGAAGCGTCCAAGATAGTCAGATACTGTATAGTCTATTGGAGTTCACTCAAAGATGTCGGGTTATGGAAGCTATGGACATAAACTCTCTAGCAGTTATCTAGCAGTTCTTAGCAGTTCATATCTGCTAAAGGGCCCAGGTTGATTCAGGTTGACCCGGACCAGGTCGGATGCAGAGAGAGCTCTGGACACCCTGAACTACTCAAGCATCAAGGGACGATCTTGCCGTTGCTCGTCTTGCGAAGTTGGTCTGGATTAGTCCGGACATTTTGGTTCTCCAGAGCGGATAGAGCGGCCGTAGCCGAAAGCTTTGAACATTTTGAACTCTGTGATGGATCTGAGGCATCATGTGGAGTCAGCGCGACCCCAGTCTGAGAAAGAGTGGTGCCGGCAACATCTACGTGAAGAATTTGGACAAGAACATTGACAACAAGGAGCCGCACAATCTTCGGACAGTCGTGATTGACCCTGCTCACGGTCTTTAAGTGAAGCTTCAATGTGGAACGTTGCAAACTTCGACATGCCTGAATCTCCCCTGGTTGCAAGCGCAAGTGTGTGCCCTTGCAAGGCCCTTTATGACACCTTCAGTTTGTTCGGCAATATCCTTTCTTGCAAAGCACCTTAACTGAAAGTGCTGGAGCATTTTGAGCGAAGTATCTTGACACCTTATCGCAGCTGCCTTTCGAATCACTTGTGCTTTTAAATTGTTGTACCGGAGCATTCGTGTGCAGAAACTGTAGAAACGAATCCGAACCGAGGTGGCAACTGATCCCACGGGCAATTCATATGGTTCCAGCCTTATGCCAAAGTGAGAATGTGAGTGATTCGCGGCGCTGGCACTTTCCGAAGCTTTGCGCTTGATGCAGCATGCCTCACAGCTCGAAAGCACCTCTTCACGAAGTTCGGCAAACTTTCTCCAGGTTATGGCTTTGTGCACTACGAGACTGAGGAAGCGGCGAAGCAGGCTCGATGCATCTCGTTGCCCTCTTGTTTTGCTGGAGACTTGGCTGTTTCAGACGCGTTGGGCTGGCTATGGCTAGCCGAAGGACCGTGAAGGAAGGTCCATTTTTCTAGGGATCAGAGGGGTTTCTTTGCAACGCCAAGCAGGCCATCGAAAAGGTGGATGGCATGATGATTGGTGAAAAGACCGTGCAGGCCAAAGAAAGAGCTCCGTGTGACTCACGCATACTCGCGCTCTTGTGTCAGGACTTGAGCCCTCAAGCCGGTTCTTGAATGAGACTGATGAGAGAACAATTGACCTCAGTTTCTTCTGCTCTCGCTGCTTGATGCAGCAGGTTTGCCATTTTCAAAAGAGGGATGACAAGGGGGACGACAAGGAGAACTTTACGAACGTTTACGTGTGAATCCCAGTCTGGAGCAAGCTATGTTCTGAAATCAGCATCTTCAACGCAAAAGAACACATAAGACCAGCTAGCGGTTGTGATACATGCCACATGCCACATGTCAAAGGTGAAGAATTTCCCAGACGATTGGGACGAGGACAAGATCCACAGCACCTTCAGTGACCCAGCAGATAGCCTGAAGATTCCTCCGACTGCAAGCGTGACCGTGATATCCTTGAAACCTAGTCGCGCTTAGTCGTGCCTTGCAGCGCCCTTTTTCAGGTGAGTATGGTCCTATTTCATCCCATGCGCTCCGTAAGGACGGCAAAACAAAGTGCAAATGCTGCAGCGACCACTGTACTTTGCTGTTGGGATAGACAGAACATGTGGAAATTTGCTGCGCCGGAACCAGCTCGGGCGCCGACTTAGAGATTCTGCCAGGACAACAAAGGTCGACCTTTTGCTTTCGTGGCCTTCGAGAGCAGTGAGGTCAAGATCCAAGTTGGGTTGGGAGCGACCAAAGGGACGAACCATGACGAGTTTGACATATGGGGTTGTATTAAAATATATAAAAATCACTTACCGATTTAAACACATAAGCATCTGGGGAATGAACTGAATGAACATTCATAACAGCTATTTCGGGATGCACGAGGGTACCAGGGTGATCCCAATATTTTGACCACAAACCAGGCGGCGAAGGCAGCAGTGGAAGCTATTCACATGAAGGCCAATGGGTCATGTGCAACTGCTGAGAGAGTCTTTGCAAAAACTTCTGGGGCAGCAAACGAGTTGTGTGTCTCGCATTTGAGAAGAACATCTAGGAAAGTTTCCCTGCTGGAGGGTGAAAGCCCAAACTTCAACCACGCCCAAACTTCAACCACGCCCAATTGCCTCCTCCCATTCCTTTCACCCGCTGCGCCAGCCAAACGGCATGGACGATGGAGGGGAGGAGCGTCTCGGCCCAGATGGGCATCCTGAAAACAAGTCTGGCCCTCAGAGCTGAGTGCTAGATGAACAGCAAACTAAATAATACTAAATAGCAAGATGCTGAAGATTGCTTGGGCAGGTTCCCCTGATGGGTTTCCCCTGATGCTTTCCCCTGATGGGTTTCCCCTGATGGGTTTCCCCTGATGGGTTCCCCTGATGCTTTCCCCTGATGGGTTTCCCCTGATGCTTTCCCCTGATGGGTTTCCCCTGATGGGTTTCCCCTGGATCCCAATCAATGTCTTGTGAGAAGCTCTGCCCAGGATCTACTGCTCTCGCGCTCAGACGAAGAGTGAGCGCCAGGCGTGGATCGCATCTGTGCTGTTGGCTGTTGACATAATTCCCGCTGAATTTCCATGATTTTCTATGCCTCTTTCACCTTCTCTGTCGTTGAACCACATTTTAGGTAGTTTTTTTTTGTAAAAAGAGGAGCTGGAGTGGAATGGTTGTGCAAGGTCCTGCACGCTGAAAAACACCGATTTTTCTTCGTCCCAACGGCCCCAGTTCGTGATTTGCGTGACAGGCAGAGCTCCGCTCCAAGTTTGCAGCGATGGACGTGCCTTAGATCAAGTTAATGCCTGCGCATCTTGGGGAGCCACAAGGATGGTTGGATGTGGGCCTCACAGATACCTTGAAATCCTCAAGCAGGAGTCTTGGTCAAACCAAGGCCAGCAAGGGTGGTGTGAACCTGTACGTGAAGCCACTCGGACTGAAGCAAGGTGATTCTCCATCCTTCTAGCTTCCAAGGGAGCTAAATTTGTGTTCGAATAAGAGGTGCAAGGCCATGTAAAATCCTTCAAACGCATTCATTTTCCAAAACAGCAGAACGACTCCGAGTCACTTCAAAAGATCACATGCATCTCTAGCTGCCAGCAGCACCCGAAGATTGAGAAAGTGGTTGCTCTCTTTTGCCTAGGGGCTCTGCATAGCAGTGCTTTCTCAGCGTTTCACTTCACAGCTGAGGAATTTGGATGACAGCATTGACGAACCAACCCTGAAGGATCGCTGCGAAGCAAAGCCGCTGCTTTTTACTATAGCTTTAAATATTTATGAATTTATGAATCTGTGAGAATCTGTGCCATGGCCAAAACTGGGGATGATCATCAATCCATTCAGTTCATGGGATGACCCACCACAGGAGCTCTTTGAACAGTTCGGCACGATCACGTCTTCTGCCGTACCATTGGACAGCAACGGCAAGTGCAAGGCCAAACGAAGCAGAAAAAGCACATCGAGTTGAAATCCAGGAGAAGAGCTTAATGATGTGAGTCATCATATTGATTCATAGTGATCATAGTGTAATGAGGGTAAAACAATAGTAAACCATCCCCCTAATTACCATAAATGGGTGGTTTTATATGGTTTTATAGTATACAGTATACAGTATAAACATTAGTATAAACCATTCCCCCAATTTGGTTGCTTATCGTTTTAACCACAGAAGAAGTTTCCAGTTTGTTGCAGGGTTTTTCCTTGACAGTATCGAATTCTCAGCTCGTTGGATGCCAGGGCTTTGGCTTCGTATGCTTCGCATCTCCCGATGAGGCGACCAAGGCAGTGACTGAGATGCACCTGAAGGCGGGCTTTTTATAGTCCAGTTTCAAGAACACCAGTTGAGGTTGATGATTTTTGGGGATTAGGTACATCATGATATACTGCACATCTATATAGTTTATCTATAGTTATATATATATATATCATGTCTATATACTATCCAATTCTTGCTGGGAATCCCCATTCAGCAATCCTTGTTTTGCATATTTTCCAACATTTTCCAACATTTTACAATATTTTCCAACATGTTCCAATAGGTTTGAGTTCCACTGCTGCAGTTCCCATTCATTGGTTCCCTAGCTCCGCAGCGTACGCGGCAGGTCATCAAAGGTAAGCCTTTGTATGTGGGCCTTGCTGAGAAGCGTGAAGCGAGGCAAGAGAGGCTCCGCCAGCGCTACTCGTTCCTCGGAGAAAGATGTTTTCGATGATTTTTCAGCATGTTATGGCAGCATGAGTATCATGTAGCTCCACAATAAAGAAATAGAACGCGTGAGACAGATTTTCTCTTGTCTCAGATTATACATAGAGACTTGTATGTATGTTGTATATTTGATTCATGATGAATGCATAGAAACATCTTTTGTAGGTTTGAGGGAAACAACTGCAGGGCCCGTATTGCAAAGCCCAGCTCTGTCCTCAGGATGCCTTCCGGAGGTGGCAAGGGCATGATGGGGGGCAAGGGCGACAAGGGCGGCAAAGGCGGCAACAACCCAAATATGGGAGGCCGGCATTGGGAAATACTGGGAAGGGGGAACCCAAACAGATACAGCTCCTGTTTGACTCAGCAATTCTGTTTGATGCTTGCGTATTGCAATTCTATACAGTTTACACTGCCCAGACACTCTTGCTTAGCATCAGGCATGATGGGAATGATGCCGCAGCAAGTACCTGCCGCTGCAGACAGTGATTTGTGTGTTCAGGTGAACCTTTCCGAAGCTTTCATGAGTTAACCGTACTTGATCAAGGGAAATCAATTTACTGGTTCAACCGTTCAACCTTCAACTTTCACTAGGAATTGGTGCCTCCAACTCTAAGGCGATGATGGGCATGATGAGGCCTCCAATGATGGGAATGATGCCGCAAATGATGTGCATCTCAGCTCAGCCTGGCCTTATGGGGTTGCTGTTCATTCACATCCTGTAGGACACTGCAGAAAGCTTCCCCTAAGGCAAGGCTCCGATGCCGAAGGCTCCCATGCCACTTGGCAGATTTCAAGCGACTGCCATTGCACCATTGCACCATTGCACCATTCAGTCAGGATCACCTCACCTGGTTTTTGGACACATGGCATGACACTTGTATAAGCAGATTTGCGGGAACCCAGGTGGCTAGGCACGTTAGATTGCGTCTTGTTTTTGTTTCCAAGAGCTACTTGTCAACAGCCCATCAATGTGGCCGCTGAAACGCTCGAGATTTGAAGAGCTGGTACAGCTGGTACAGCTGGTACCACCTCAGGACCTTAGTTGCAGCGTAAAGTCTGATTTGCTAAGGATGGGAATGATGGGTAAAGGTGGCAGCTTGGCATAGCGCTGGATGGACTGGATGGCAATGCGATTCTTTTTCTTGCCAGTGCCATCAGTCATGCACAAACAATCACAAAAAAACAATTCAATAACAAACATATGTCTATACTCTATACACATGTACATGGACACATATCATGTGGATTTACTGTCTCGAAAGCTACACGATATGGTCTTTGTTTTGTCGTCGAACACAGACATGGAAAGAACTGCTGCTTTCGCCCGTGCAAAGCCGAGGACAGATGATGCCCGGAAAGGGTGGTATGCCAACCATGCCCATGCCAATGGGCATGAATCCGGCCATGATGCGTCTTGGTGCAAGCAGCTGTTAGATCTGTTCGCGCACACATCTTCCAGATTGACTTAAGGAAACAGCACCCCAGACCCAAGGACAAAAGCTTTGAAGCAAACTCCTACAACTTTCATCTTTGTCCACTAGTGAAACTCTAGTCATAACTTAATAATAATAATAATAATAGTATAGTTACGACTATAAATTATAAAGCTATGATTTTGCAACTTCCACTGGCTGTTTATAACGGTCCAGTTTTTGTCCCGATTCTTGCTCAGGATGAGACCCATGGGACCCGGAGCTATGATGCAGCTTGGCAAGCAGATTCGAGTAGACAATCCAAAACGATAAAACAACATGGGTATGGGTCAATACCTATAGATACATTTTTAGTGGGATGAACATCCATTTACCAACTGTTTTGTGGTTCACTAGGTACCAGGGTTTTGACCCATCCCCATATAATATAACGCAAATGAAAAAAAATGCTAGAAATCATCGATAAGTCCAGATGGAGGTTGCCTAATATGGGGGTACCCCCAACTCATCCAAACTGAGACAAATTTAGTATTCAAATGAAACCAAGGGTGACTTGGGGTTCCCCCATTTTAAGAAACCACCGTATCGCATACCATTGGTTAAATCCCATTAAAATCCAATTCCTGATGGTTAAAATCCCATCAAAACAATTTAAAGACTGTTAAACACCATTAAATCCCCATTGAATCACCATCAAAACATCAGGCCTCGTCCTGGAGGCCCTCCAGGAGGTGGACAACTGCATCTTGGCATTAAGTGGAGCCAAGGAGTCTCGACCAACCGCGGGAAACTTCTCAGTTAACTACCCCCACTTCCCCCCTGGCTGGTTCACAAGCAGTTTGGCCGTGGGCTCAATCCCTTCCGGGGACACCGTCAGTAGGGCATGCCTCATTTCTCTTCAATTCATTGATGCAGCGGCGCTCATGATTGGCATCTTCCTTCATGGGTAGCCTTCATCTTGGCCTAGCTTCATTTTCATGTTGTGCACGCACACCTACCTCTCATCCTCAACTTCGGTTTTGCTTCCAAAGGTCCACTCCGATGCCGAAGGTGGACCTTTGAATCTTCCAATCACTGGTCATCATGTTGGCTATGCTGAATTTCCTCATCCTCTTCGTGTAATCAGGAATAGTACATAATAATCATATGTTCTCATCCTCGTCCCCTCCAACATACATCGCCTCAATACGTAGGTCTGGATGTTCACCTTACCTAAATGACCCAGCTTCTGACCCGCTCGTCCACGTTGACGAAAACTCTGCGCAGCCGCGCTGTGCCCTTTGTGTTTTCATGCCAAGCCCCTGCCAAGCTAGCCTTCGTCTCTTACCCCTGGGCCTCAAGTCCATTTTTTGCCCTTTTTGTTGTGAGAGACTGGAAGACCACATCTTTTTTCGGGGATGTGATACATAAAATATTGTCATATAGTATATATAGTGAGTCATATAGTATTCCATATAGGAGATGTAATTATCCCATTATCCCGTATAGTTTTGTTCGGCGCTGCCGAGGAGCCCTGCTGCTTTGGCAAACGCTCCACCGTCTGTGCCATGGCAGCATCGCTCCTACTTTTTCCATAAATGACCCCCATAGCTGAATGGTTCATAATGGAAAATCCCATGAAAATGATTAGAAATGGACGATTTATGGGTACTCCCATTTCAGGACACCTCCATATGCATGCCATGTATAATGAGATCAACATTCTGCAGACTAGGAGTGATGCAATGGACTGCACAAATCATTTGGGAGCCTCGCCGCTTGATTTGTCATGGAGAGGTGCAGAAGCAGATGATCGGTGAGAAGTTGTTCCCCATGATCTCCAAGATTCATCCCGATCAAGCTGGAAAGATCACTGGAAGCTTTGCCAATACTTTGAGAGGCAGAAGGCATCTGTGATCAGCTTGTTGACATGCCAACTGACTTGCGCAACTTTGCATTCTGTTCGTCTCTGCACTGAGGAATGATGCTGGAAATGGACTCTTGTCTACAGCAGAATGCGGTATTGGGTTGTTGCATTATTGCCAGTCACAAGTTAAATACATTTCCATCCCAGAAAAAAACAAGTGAGAGGGACATGGCGTTTCTGGCTACATTGGATTTGTCAACATGAAATCAGCTGTTACTATCTCGTAAGCGCGATTTGGCTCCTTTCTGCAAGCAATTGTAAAGATACATATGTATATATATATGACTCATAAGCTCGACGGCTCGTTCTTGCATCTTGGTGCTCAAGTCAACTGTAGATGGTAGTGTGGTTTGATAAAGTATTAGGGTGGTTGTCAGTTGCTCACGAGGTATCAAGGCTCTCTTCTTGCCCATTCCATTGCGGGTCTTCTGGCCTTCCCTGGTTGCTTCTTGGTTGGTTGTCTGGCTTCTTTTGTGCCCTGTTCCTTCTTGGATTTGTGGCCCTGCTGTGGATTTTTCGTTCCGAATTGATTCACTGTGTCAATCGCCAGCCTGCCTATCGCAACCACCGCTCCAGACTTGCGCGATATCTTGAATGATCCGAGATTTGATTTGCCGTTTGGAACGATTGGAAAGGGCCCAGACTCAAGCTGAGAGTGAGCTTGCCCAGCAGAAGGGTGGAAAGGGGTATACCCGAGGGGATCCTAGGCAGAGAGCAGCAGCCGTCGGTCCTTTGACTTCCCAGACAGTTTTCCCAGCCATCTCTCAGGTGTCTAAGCTCTGGACTTGCGTCGAGGAGGTGGGACCGGATTTCTTGGGTGATCAGTCTGTGAGAGTGGAGGACGGCCCAGGCCCTGTTCCAGCCTTAGTAGAAGACCAGGCCGATTTCATCTGCAGTGATCAACGTGAGGGCATCCAGAGGGTCCAGTTAGCTTTTGCCACAGGGTTTTGGGCTCGCGTCGCTCTGGAAGTTTTTTCTGAGCAAATCTCTGATCAAGTGATTTCATCTCCTGCCAAGCATTTCATTGTCCTGCGGGCTTGTGGCTTAGGCGGAAGTGTCCGATTTGTTTCAGAGGAAGATTTCTCACGTTTCCTCGATCAGACAGTCAAAGGTGGGTTGTTGGCTCACGGATTTGCCATGCAGACAGAACTTGAGGTCTTTTGCCAAGGAGCCAAGATTGCAGTTCCCCCGGCTTTTAAGCCAGCATGCTGACCAGAGATCGTGTAAAAGCGGCCAGTCAAGGCGAACCGTCCTTGCTGGTCTTGAATATCAATGCAAGTCTTTCCGCGGTGGGAGATGACATCGAAGTGTATGCCATTCCTCTCGAACTGAGACGAGATGGTTTGCTTTTTGCCATCCCACATGATGCTTTGTCAGATCAAGCTATCGCAGATGGCCAGTCTAGTGCCGAAGATGCCCTGATTGGCCCGAGTTCCATTTTTCTGCTCCTCTACTTGAGGAATCTGAGGATATGTTGTCCACCATTGCACTTGGAATTGAGGCACCCGTTTTGGTTGTCGATTTGCATGATGACATTTTGTCAGCCTGTAGAGAGTATGATCCGGTGACAGATTCACTTGCAAGCATTTTAGGATTCTCCTTAGATCACCCAACAAGCTTGCCTGATATGAATGTTTTGTGGCCGCTAGTGAATGGTTGGTTGCTTTCCAGGTCAGACGATCGTACGGGTTTTTATTCTGCTCAAGAAGACCAGGTACCCGTAGGCAAAGGAGCTCAATCAGTTTCTCCCGGAGCCCAAACAAAGAAAGCACCAGCTGCCAAAAGGATCACAAACAACATGATCGCGGACCAGTTGAGCACCCTTGCAGCTCAGCTCCAGTTGCTTTCTCAGAGGCAAGATGTTTTGGAAAAAGCTGGAAATACCTTTGTAGGAAATGTGCCAGAGCCTTCCAGGGCCCAACCGTCCAAGCTTCCCGCAGTTTCCAGCGGCCTAAAGCAAACACCTCCGGTGGCCCCCCTGACAGTAGCCAAAGCACTGAACCTGGTTGGCCCGCCTCCCAAAGTCAGGCATCCTCAGCAGGCCCAACTTGTGGAAGGTGCAGAAAGAGACGAGCCATACGATCCTTTGCAACCTTTGGCGGAGGAATCTGGTGGGATTGTAGCGGCATTAGCGCAGCAGAGCTCCGCCATAACGGCATTAGTGGCACACATGGCTTCCCAATCAGGAGACGCAGTGGCGGACTTGTCTGCCACCGGGCTGTCATCGAGTTCAACAAAAGGTGTGCAGCGAAGAGAGAAAATGCAGAACGACTTAGCACATGGAACCAGCACATATTTTCTTCAGATGCAGCAGCAGCTTCACAGACGCCTATTTCCATCCCGTCCGGTGCCCCAATCCGAGGAAGAGCTGAGAGATGTTTCAGTACTTCAGTACCTAGAAAGGCAGGGCGGTTACAGAGCACAGAGGGAAATGGGGCTGGTGGCCTGGGTGCTAGGGCATGCAGTCGACTCGGCTGCTCAGGGCGACTTTCGCCGTACCAAAGAGATCATAGCCCTCCTACTTGTTGCACTGGAACAGGCAGTGACAGACAAGGGGGACTGGAGCCTAGCATTTATGCTGACGCTGTTGGAAGAACCACCTATTCAAGTTTTTCAGGAGAGAGCCACCAACCTAGTGCACCTGTCGAGACCTTTCGGACCACTTGTGCCACCACAATGGACTGCAGTGTGCCTCTCTCACTTGAAGGATCTAGAAGTACTTTCAACCAAAAAGGTGGAAACGGCAAAGAAGGCTTCGAAGGCCACACCAGCAGAAAAGGCAGCCGGAGCATCCGAGCCCGATCGGGAAGAGTCACCAAGGCGCAAGCCGAGGTTTCCAAAGAAGCCAAAAGCCAAGGCCTCTCCAGAGGCATAGCTCACAAAAAGCTTTGTTTCAACGATGGTGGGCTCAAAGTACCTCACCAAAAATCCCCATTAATTAATTCTGGTGGACTTTTAACCTTTGGACTTTTAGCTAATGGGCATAATGGAATTTGCCTTAGGTGTAGGCATAAGCTTGGGGAGTCTAATTCTTGCAAAGACTGTGGTCTTGCTCCCGATTCGGATGCCTGTGGAATTCATAGGAGCCCGGCTGTGGACACCATGTGTTTCGCTAAGTGGTGTTCATTTTTGGCCGTGTCAGTGCTGCGCACACGTTCGCCCTTTGCCTCTTTTCTCTCCAAGACTTTGCATTTGCCACGAAGCTGTGTCGCTTCGTCATCGCCAACTTTCCCTTTGCCTATTCCGTACCCTGGAATCTTTGCAAAGATGCCCCTAGGTCTGTCTTCATCGAAGAGGAGACGATATCACTTTAAGCGTGCATTGCATGTCATAGTGATGGCCTTGAACTTCTGGTGGAGTAACAACAGCTTCATCCCTTTGGAGCTTCTAGGGAGGATTCCGTCACCCAGCCAACTCCGTATGTTCCGCAGAGTGGCGAGTCTCATGTTGGCAGACGGCCCAGTGGAGCCTTTTGAGGTTTTACAAAGTGGTCGACGTTTTCATTTTTTGACGGCTTGTTGAGCTTTCGGATGCTGTTACCAAGCTGGGGGCTGGCTCTGGCCCGTATGACAAAGTGTATGCTGGCCATTCCGTTCCCATGGATCATAGCATGTTTCCCGAGCTCGAGCCTTACAAGTCCCTGAATGCTGGCAGGTTGAAAGTGGTAGGTACAGGCGGTTTCGATGCTACAGAGTTCCTTCCTCCTGACCTGTGTATGGCATATAGATATCCTGACTCCTTGCTTTCAGACAGGGTGCCGGCAGCATGCGAGTTTCCGCAACGTTTAGACCCTGAAGAAGAGGTAGTGGCACTAGCGAAGCTGTGGGATGCTCGTGGTTTGTTGTATATTCACGATATTGACTTGCAGAAGGAGCGCTCTTTTGAAATGGTACGTGTCTTCAACTGTTTCAAAAACCTTGAGGTGGACAGACAGATAGGAGATCGCCGTGGGCGAAACGCGGTTGAACATCGTGTGTCAGGGCCTTCAGCAAATTTACCTTCAGGTACTGACCTCTTGGATCTTGTTGTGGATGCCTCCAAGGAGACGCTCTCAGTGATCTGCACAGATAGGCGTGATTTTTATCACCAGTTTTCCACAAGCCTTAATAGGTCTCTATCTAACACTGTAGGCCCTAAAATCCCCCTTAGCCTCTTACGTGACACGAAGGCCTTTGAGACGTTTGTTGCTTCCAAACGTGCCAATAAACCTCCAAGGGTCGAACTTGGTGACCAGTTAGGCTTTTCGGATAGACAGCAGTTCAGCAAGTGCCCTCCAGGTCTTTGCATGATCAGTTTCAAAAGCATCTTCCAAGGGGACCATGCGGGGGTCGAAATCGCTACAGCTGCTCATGAGGGGTTGTTAAAATCAGCAGGGCTGCTGGCCAAAGACTCGAGAGTCGTTTCAGGTTTGCCTTTTTGTGGAGACAAGCTTTGCGAAGGTTTGGTGATCGATGATTATTTTGCCATAGCTAAGGTCCCAAGAGGTGTGCTTGTTCCAAATCCTGCGCTTGACTGCCTATCAAAAAGCAAAGAGTTGTATACCAAGCATGGTATTGTTGGGTCGGATGACAAAGATGTCACAGGGGCACAAAAAGCCAAAGTCATTGGTGCTTCAGTGAACGCGTGGGCATGTGTTGATAGCATCCCCAGCCGAAAAGAGGTATGCTTTGTCTTGGATCACTCTTCAAAATTGCCAGCTGTCTCACACCACAGACTCCTTGCACTTGTGCCTGTTGGGGGGTTGGACGTCGATACTCATGTATAGAAGACCCTTCATGTCAGTTCTGCAGAAAGCTTTCCACTTAGTAGATATCTCACAGCTTGACTCGGCAAATCCAAAACTTATCCAGTTGTCTAGGCATGTTGCAAATGAGCTCACTCTGCTGAGCGTCTTGGCTCCCTTCATGGTGTCAGATGTTGCTGTGCAGATTTGTGACGAGGTTTTTGCCACCGATGCCTCATTGCAGAAGGGGGCGATTGTTAGCTGTTCACCGGGAAGAACCATTGCCGAGACTCTGTGGAAAAGCTGTAGGTGGAAAGGTGGTTATTCTAAACTCCTTACCGGGGAGCAAGCCATTTTATCCAGGTGCATGGATTTTGAGGAATTTGATGTCCCCAAGACGGAGACTGTTCAGAGACCCCTCGCTTTCCGTTTTGCTTTCATAGAGGTGTTTGCAGGTGCTACCACTGTCACGGCATGCATGGCTCGGCGCGGCTATTCAGTGTGTAATCCAATCGATATCTCCTTTGACAATGAGCTCGATGTCTCTAAGGTGCATGTTCTGGAGTGGATTCTACACTTGATTGATAACAGCCTGGTCAGTGCCGTGATGATTAAGCCCCCCTACACTACTTTCAGCATTATGAGAAAGCCAGCCTTGAGGTCTTCGAGTTTTCCCTTTGGATTTGACCTGAAAAATTCTCAGACGTGCCATCGTGCCTTTCAGATCTTGTACAAGTGTGCCAAGAGAGGGATCACAGCCGTCCTGGAAAATCCTTGGTCCTCAATGATCAAAAACTTGCCAGGCTGGAAGGTGGTTTCAAATTTGGAATGTTGTCAGTTAGTGAGGTGCGATTCCTGTGCATATGGCTCAATCCACTTGAAGAGCTTTGCTTTCCTTTGTGTTTGGGCTGAGGTAGCACCAATTGCGCTACGTTGCGACGGCACGCATGAGCATGTTCCGGTTCAGGGAGTCTACACTAAAAGGTCTGCAACTTATGTTGAGGAGCTGTCAGAAGCCTTGGCCGACGTGATGGAACTTGGGGTCAAGAGATTGGCTGACTTCTATCGCGCCTCTGACACAAAGGATATTTCAGGGATTGAAAACCAGATGATTAACGAGATTTGTCTTGCTCAACAATGGAAGGTTGTTTCTTCCTGGACTTTTCGTATTCCTGCCCACATTAACATTCTGGAATTGGCTGCCGTTGTGCGTCTCGTCACTCGTCTGGTAAAGGAGGGTGGGGCAAAGCGGCTGGTGATTTTGGTTGACTCCAATGTGGTTCGTTGTGCAGCCTCCAAAGGAAGGTCGTCTTCAAGAGCCCTTTCCAAGCTTCTTGCCAGATTAGCAGCGCTTTCGGTCGCAGGTGGCCTTTATTTAGTTTGGGGTTTTTGTCCGACACGTCATAATCCAGCTGATGATCCTACGAGAGATGTGGTTCTGCGTTCTCCTGTCCCGGGCTTGGATTTAGCCGCTTGGGATCGCTCTGAGTTGTTTCAGCTTGCGTGTTTTCCTCGGTTGAAGCGTTGGGCATCAAACTGGCTCCGTCTGATGCTGTCCTTGCTTGGGCCCCGTTTGTTGTGTTTCCGTGACAAGTCCTTTTGCCGTGTTGGTGCTTTTCCCCATGGCCTTATGAGCTCTGTTGTTACTCCTGCCAGAGACCGACCCATTCACCTTTTGGACTTCGATGCTACTCTCGGCTACCCAGGGGAAGGCCCTCTGCCTCACATCGTGAGCAGCTGGGAAGGTCTTGTGCCTCACCTCGTGAGCAGCTGCACTCCCCTAAAGGTGTTAGCTTTTGTGGTGTTTGTAGGTCAAGTTGGTCTCACCCATGGAGTGCTTTTCCCGCGTAATCCTGGTGATGTTCAGAGGCAAACTTTGAGGAATGCCAGGCCACCCTTACAAGAAGGTCGACCTGTTCTGGGCACTACGAATAAGTTGCGGGTCTCATTCTATGCTCAGTTTGACAAGTGGCTAGCTGAACTTGGAATTTCTCTGGATACCATGCTGGACTCGCACTTCCAGTACATTGATGAGATCAACAAAAGCTTGGTGAGGTACGGTAGAGCTCTGTATGCTTCAGGCAGGCCATATAATCACTACGCTGAAACGATCAACTCAGTGGCTTCAAAGCGGCCTGCCATTAGGCGACAGCTGCAAGAAGCCTGGAACCTGGCTTTTGCGTGGGTTCGAGATGAACCTTCAACGCATCACCTTGCTATGCCATGGCAGGTACTGCTTTCACTTATATCAGTCTGTTTTCTCTGGGGTTGGATGGAGCTAGCTGGAATGCTAGCCCTTACCTGGGGCGCTTTACTACGCGTGGGAGAGTTCTTGCAAGCTACAAGATCGGATTTGCTCTTGCCTGTTGACACCATGTATACAAATAACTTTGCTCTGTTATCGTTAAAGGAACCAAAAACTAGGTTCACTGCTGCGAGACACCAATGCGCGAAGTTGGATTCTCCGGATCTCTTACAGGTTGTGAATTTGGCTTTTTCGAGATTACATCCGACACAGAAGCTTTGGTCTAGAACTGGACAGACTTTGAGATTAAGATTCAAGCAGGTACTTCATGCTTTGGGGCTTGATACAGTCCGCCTAAACGGAAAAACTCTGGACTTAGGTTCCCTCCAGCCAGGAGGTGCGACTTGGATCATACAGCAGACTGAAGACGGCGAACTTTGTCGTCGACGTGGAAGATGGATAAATCAGCGGGTCATGGAAATTTACATCCAGGAGGTTTCCTCCTTTCAATACCCATCAATCATACCTGGAACAGCTCAACAGAAAGTTTTTGGCCTTTGCGAATTCTTTCCCTTGGCTTTGCAGCAAGTTGAACGTTTCTGGTCTGCAGGTATTTCTCCGAATGTTTGGTTTTTCATATGGCGTGGACAAGATACAAGGTAGAGTTGGGAAATATGGATGTCTTGTGCTTTCAGCTCTCTATGCGATGTCAATGATCGAGCAGAAAGATGTTTCATGTACAAACGCAGTGCAAAGCTTCCAAGAGAAAAGTGAGTGCTGGAGATCTTGACTCATGAGCTCGACGGCTCGTTCTTGCATCTTGGTGCTCAAGTCAACCCACCCGGGTATTTTCACCCATCCCAATTTTAATTTTCGCAGTCCCGCCGGATGTCTTGTGCTTTCAGCTCTCTATGCGATGTCAATGATCGAGCAGAAAGATGTTTCATGTACAAACGCAGTGCAAAGCTTCCAAGAGAAAAGTGAGTGCTGGAGATCTTATATATATATATATTCTGCATGTCACGAAACTTGGAAAAAAGACACAGAAACATCAATCAGTAGTGTGTTGCTACACTTATTCCCCTTCTTGCTTGATATGCTCCCAATCACATGCGGTCTCAGTCGCCTAAAGTAACCTAGGAATATCTAAGAATCTAGGAGTTTCTTAATCAGAAAACTCAACCGAGGACAACAGCGAGTTGCTGATTCTGTTGGACTCTGAGCAGCAGCTCAAGAATAAGGTCCCAAGAGCTTCGCTTGCACCCGTTGAACGAAAATATGGGCACCACCTGCGGTACAATGGCTTTGTATGAAAATTGTGTAGCCCTCAATCCACAATATATAGATATAATATTAATGTAGATATAATATTAATATAGGTGTGTTATAGATAATATATATATATATATATCATATAACCATACTAAAACCATTTCAGACATCGTCTCGACCAGGTGGACGAGGCTTTGCGTGTCCTTCAGAGTGCCAAGAATTGAGGCGATTTTTGCCAACGGGGAAAGGTGGGGGGGTTTGGCATTGGGACCTGAGGCGTGTTGGTTGTGTTAAGTCGTGTTATATATTATGTATATATTTCACGAGATTTTACTCACCTGACATGGTGAGGTTGTAGCTGAGAATCAACTGATGAAGTGAAAATCATGGACCAACCAAAAGAAAGGTTTTGAAAGTAGCACTTTCACCATCCGGGAATGCACTCTTTCCACTGGATGAGTGCTTCACACGCCGAAGGCTTTTTACGCATCGATCAATACGTTTTGCCTTTTCGCAGCCACATGGCTGTCAACAGGTGGCTGTGCCAATTTAACAAAAACAGCAGCCCCAGTCTGCTGAAGCGGTCCGCTAGGAAAGAAGGATATACACATCTCAGATTTCTGCATTTCCCAGCAGATCGCTCAGCGTTGAAGCCTATCTCAGCTAGCCAGAGAGTGTTCCCTTGAGATCGAGGTGAATGTGGTGAATGTCATGGTGAATTGCAAAAGTTTCACATTTTTGGGTCACATCATTTAAAAAAAACAGATAAAACAGCAGCTTTTGAGGCAGTTTTGATTCTCACTCCACAGCTTTCGGCTTACTTTGAGATGGCGAAAAAAAGAACACCGAACCGACCGAACCGACTCTGCTGACTCGGGAACCACAGATCGGTGTTGGTCCAGCTGTACGGCCCGTTGTACCCGTAACGACATACGAGAAGCGTTGGTGAGAGGTCTCCGTTGTTCAAAAAGTCGAACTTTGCTGTCTTATTGAACTTGGTAGTTTAGTAGTGGTTGTTTTAAGAGTCTTATCAGTCTTATTGTTTAGTATGCCTGTAGCATGTTTTTAGTATGTTTAGTTGTAACTTGGGGACAGCGGCGCACTGTAACTTTGGGGACACGACCATCACGACCACTAGGAGAATAGGCCCAAGGACCTAGAACATGACCGTGTAACTGTGTAACTGACAGAATTGTATACGCTAAGAGTCTAGCTGCTGGCACAGATTCCGAGCTGGGGTATGGAATGTGAACTTGGCCTTGTAGATTTCTGGGACTGTCAGAAAAAATTGAAGTTGAGAGGAGTCTCAGATAATATGAGTCAAGGTGAATCAACATGTCTTGGGAGACCTCCCGAGCAGGTTTGCAGAAGGGCTGGAACAGAATGGAGCTGTGAAACGCCAATCTGTGGAAGGAGGATCTAATTTTGTTGAACGGATGTAAATGAACAGTCCACAGTTTTATCATTCAGACACAATTACTTGTTCATCCTGTCGATATGATATGTAGCTCTTCCAAGCAAAGCTAGGCTAGCAGCTAGGTTCAAGGAGTCACAGAGCACTGTTGACTGTAGACTACAAAGCCTGTGCAAAATAATGCATGATATTCATATTTGACTTTCTTCTGTGAGTATGAATGCTCGCGGGCTGGTACTGCACAGCTTCATGTGGACCATGGAGAAATGTCAGTTTCCAATCGCCAGAGGGAATGAAGACCCTCAGAAGACGCGGTGCTGGATGGTGCTGGCATAGTGGCATAGTTTCGGTGGTGTCAAGTCAGGTCAGTCAGGTTTCAGCTCATTTCAGCTCCAGTTCTTCACATCACAAGGCCATGGACATGACCTGATTTTGACGTTGGCTGACTTGGCGAGTGACCTCTTTTCGGGAGTGTGCCAACATCAGAGAATCTTTATGTGAACTTTATGTGCTTTCTTAATCTTTGTTTACTGTGTTTACGAGTGTTTACGAGGTAGCAATGGAATCAGATAGCGGCTTTGGCCTCTGGCTGCTCCTTCGGCTCAGCGAAGACAGAACTTCGCAGATCTTCGGCTTAGTCAGTTTGTTGTCATCCCGGCTACTTGACGACTCCGAAGCCAAAAAGAACATTTATTAATTATCATTAATATAACTATTACTATTATATTATATTATATTTGTATAATGTATACACAACCATATGTCCTAAGCTAAAAGTTGGAAGACGCAATGCGGTTTGATCATGGAGTCTGGTGGATCAGTGGATGCTGGATCACTTTGGTGCTGTGTTCCTGTGTCTTTCGGCCGATCCAATTGCCAGAAGGATACTCCTGACTTCATTCTGAACGATCCTCTTGTTTCCTCTCTACAGACGATTTTTTTCCAGTTTTGCATGTGTTTGCCAAACACAACTCTGGCATTTGACAGCGTTAGTGTCGCACCACCTTCCATATTCTGTTGGGTGGCTTTGCAACACCATCTACAAAAAGGGCCTCTAAACAGCAGTCCAGTCCACTTTGATACCAATAGAATCAATAGAAGTGCAGAAGCCCAAGAGGCGCCAGTGAAGATCGGTGCTGCGTGGCCCCTTGTGACGTCGCCAAGCGGCTTTGACGATGTCATGGGATTTTGATGACCGGATGGGATGCACGTTGCCAAGTTTGGCCCTGACCCAAGCTGAAGGATAGCATGGGCAGGATTGCATCTGTTGGAGGTCACACCGAGTTGCAGGTTTGGTGGCTGAAAACTGAAAAGTCAATCTACTGAACAAAAAATGATCAATCTCTGGAATGTCTAGATGCTCCCATCGTTTTTTCATCCACTTGGTGCCATGATTTTCCAAAGGATTATTAAGGTTCACTATTATTGAACTATGTGGTAAAGTTGCCAAGTATGGCAAGGAAAGATCAAAAAGGGATTATGATATTCTTCATCCTGCATTGTCAAGGGAAGGTTCAAATGATTGTTTTTGTCACTTGCTCGAAGAATGCCTTCAACACCAGCGCAGTGCAGCTGCCAGATGACACGACCGGTGACGGCTGATCTAAGATGAATTGGTGAGATCAAAGCCTAACACATGTTTTTGCGAAGGTGATGATCAACATGTGTCACAGGATGCTATACTAAGACTGCTGCTTGAGCACTGGATATGGTCAAGAGATGTCAAGAGTTTAATGTCCGAAAAGGGGCAGAGAATTCCAAGCGACAGCAGAGGAAATCAAGCCATTTCGATCCATTTCCAGTGTTTTTCTGCTTTTTGGATGAAATAAGAACGCTTTTCGCTGAGAATTGAGATCATTCATCCTGTGGCTCAGCTCGATTCAAATTGGAAACAACTGAGAACAGATCCAGATGATGAGAAAAGACTGCTGAGCAGAGACGTTGATGCATCACATTTTGATTATACTTGTATATCTTATATATTCATGCATTGAGTTTGGCAGGCTTGGGTGTGCATGTGTCATCTTTAAGTGAGTCAATGAATGCTTTCATTTTGGCTCAAGTGGAGCTGAGCCAAAATAGCATTCATTGCTGTTTCT
>Ga0126342_10002393_pt1 | contig 29157 bp, 18 predicted proteins | sample Cyp1metagenome_FD_92528 | JGI IMG/M metagenome (GOLD analysis project Ga0126342, IMG submission 92528) | Coral microbial communities from Lord Howe Island, Old Settlement Bay, Australia - Cyphastrea 1 metagenome | ecosystem: Host-associated > Invertebrates > Cnidaria > Coral ... | reverse complement strand
CGGAGATGTTATGACATGTTAGCACGAGACACTTTTTGCTCAAAAAGTACTTTTTGAGATGCCCAAAAATCCCTACAAATTAATCTCCCCACAAGCTGGTCGCCATTCCGAAGTTTGTGAATGATGTTTATGGACCTTAAGCGTTATAAATGGAATTATAACTCCTATAACTAGGGTTATATCATTATAAACCCATAAACAAAACTGTTAAGGGCTATAGCTCTGGTAAACTAACATACGGTGGGTGGTTGCGAAATCCTGCACCAGTAACTATTGGAGTGAACCATTTTAAATAATGGGATGGTATATAATTGGATAAACCAACTATTAACTGGTGCAGGATTTCGCAACCATCCACAGTAGCTATGGAAAATTACAATTTTTAGTAGGCAAATCATCCATCAATGGGGATTTGTTTACGATTTTCAATAGCTATGTTAGTTTTCCGAAGGGTTAGTATTTCAGGTGATGCTCCCTACTAATGTGGGGCCCCCCGCACACGAAATCGCAAAGTTGGTGCGCTTATAACTCCGATGTCACTATGGTAGATAGTAGCTATAACTATAATTAACGGGGTGTACAAACCAAGTTTTAACTAGGGGGCCACTTTGTAGTTGTAAGTTAGAATATGACACCCCATCAACTATATAGATCTATACCTTATAAACACTATAGTGAAGCTACTTAAACAATCTTTTCTAAACCAACGTGGCGTACCAGTAAGGCGTAGCAGCTCGCTTGTCACCCAGCGATCATGGCTTAGGAGTCCCCAGCGAGGCCATGTGTCATGATGTGTCATGACAGTGGAGGGTATCAACCACTACTCCATCAATATCCCATGAATATATTACCCATAGGATCCATGTATGCTATATATGGTAACATTTACCATCAATATACCCCCAATGTTAGCATATATACCATACATTGATCCTATGGGTTATTAAGTGTCCCATCCCCATGATTCCTAGGTCCTAGTTAAAAATATTCGATTATGATTACCATATCTATATATATATATATATATAATTGTCCGCACAAAGACACCACTTGTTTTACTGAGGTAATTCACCATACCATTGTTTGATTACCAAGCATTTATGTTTACCACTAATATTGATAATCATTCATGATAATAGTAAACCAATATTATTTGTACCATCATTAATCATTAATCATTTCATGTTTGATTACCATTATTGTTTGATTATATATTACTATTGATTTAACTATTAATCGGTGTCATTATCTGATTGCCATTGATGTTTCATGATATATTACTATTAATCATTACCATTATTTGATTGCCATTGATGTTTGATTATATATCACTATTAATCATTACCATTGTTTGATTAACATTGTTGTTTGATTATATAATACTATTAATCATTACCACGATTTGAATATCATTGATGTTTGATTATATAGTACTATTAATCATTACCATTATTTGATTGCCATTGATGTTTCATGATATATTACTACTAATCAGTACCACTATTTGATTGCCATTGATGTTTCATGATATTTTACTATTAATCATTACCATTATTTGATTTTCATTGATGTTTGATTATTTATTTTACTATCAATCATTACCATTATTTGATTATCATTGATGTTTGATGATATATTACTATTAATCATAGTGATTACCATGATATTACCCCATTAATATATCATTACCATTACCATGAGATTACTATTTGTTATATATCATTGCAATTAATAGTAATGTCATTACATCATCATTATGGCACCATGACACCGGCACCGGAGGGTACCCCAATAGCTTGACCCAATTCTACTTTCCCAACGACAAAATAGCAGTGACTACTTCCACGGCAGTCATGTCGCCCCTTTCACAGTTTTAGAAATGGCTTGCTTATAACCTCATTTTAGTGATATATCAGCTTAGTTGTAGGAGTTATTTCACACCATTTATAACTGGTTCAGGCCCATAATCAGCTCAAAATCCGATGAAATCGCTATTTTTCTTTCTTAAATCAGTTTCACCTATTTTCCTATGGTTTTCCCATGGCCATAACTGGCCAACAGGGCCAACAAAAATCAGGAGAAGCGGCTCCAACAGGCGGAACAGTTCAGTGAACGTGGCTTGTCACCAGGGAAAATGTGGACTGAACCCCGCGAAATATGGATTTAGCCGAAATGGTGATTTATAGTTGATTTATATTAGCGAAGATGGTTTGTACCTAAAAGAAGTGTTGGGTCTATGGCGTTCGGCGTTCGTCCTAACGAAGCATGTGCCAGGCAGCAGTGTGGCCCACTGGTGGCGCGTTTGAGGTTTGTGGATCTTTATGATTTGCCAGATGGATCATACATGCTTTGGGGATGAGTCAAAATCTGAGCTTTATGGGACCACAGATTCTAGTATATATATGTGCGTATATATATATATATACACACATCCCTTTGGTATTAACTATCCTTACACACACATATATATATATTATAATTATATATATATATATATGTTTATATGGGACCGCATAAATAACAAAGGATGGGTATGTGTTTATATATGTTTGGTATTAACTGACCTTTTTGTGGGCACCCAATTTTGACCTATATCCATTTAACAAACTGCAATGTGGGGCCCCTCAGTGATGGCTAAATTGCTTTGTAAACACCATGAATACTGTAGTTATTTGCGTACCAGAAACATCCGTAAGCCAAGGTTAGTGGAGTTACATCCACCAACTTGTAAAATCAGCTATCTAGGCGGCGCCACATTGTGTAAATATCTAACCGATCTTCCTGAGTGGAAAGATTGACATTCGAGCAGTTTGTTGATTGCCAAATTCGGTGGTTTTGCAATGTCTTGCCTCTTTTTTGTCGGAATTTGGATGATCAAGAGGAATCTTGTGATATTCAGAGCCAGGCCTTGGCATTTTTTTTGGGTTTGTCTGAAAATAGGATACCCTCTGGTAAACGTTTACTTAACCATGGGAAATCACCTTTTTATAGCTGGGAAAATCCACGAACTAAATCACCATTTTCAATAGCAAACTGTCAGTTTACCAGAGGGTAACCGCAATTCCAATAGATTATGATCTTCATTAAAATGGTCAGGGCAGGAGGGTGTTTACCCCATTGACAAACACATATATATGTAGACCAGCTAGCATAGCTGGCAATTTGATATAGCTGTGGAAAATTTGGTTCTATAAAATAGATCAATGTTCTATAGAAAATGCTGATGTTCATTGATTTTCCATAGCTACAGTGGATGGAAGAAATCCTGCACCAGTTGGTAGATGGTGCACATCCCGTTATATATCATCCCATTATTTACAATGATTGATAGTTTCCAATAGTTACCCACTGGTGCAGGATTTCTTCCATCCAGAATATGTTAGATTGCCAGATAGACCTGTAGCCTTTAGCCAGTTATAGCAGGCTCAGAAAAATATTTCAAGTGATATTTTTGACCAGCTAGTTGCAGGAATGGTTTCATCAATCCCATCCCATCAAATCCCCAGCTGGTGCCCCCCCAGTTATAAGTTGGTTTATAAACCGTTATAACCCCCCTTAACTAGTCCGTTTATCTACCATAAACATCCATAACCATAGAATTCAATAGAATTCAACCATATTTACCATAAACCCAATCGAATTCAGCCACTTATTTTTTCGGCGTTTCGGTTCACGCGATCGCGAGTCCTCGAGTCGGGGGACCCCCCCAGGCGGGCTGGATGCGATTCTGGCCACGACCGAAGGCAGGATGGATAGGGAAGTCATGACATTTCCGGGGAAAATGGCTCATTTATAGATGGTTTACCTATTAAAACTGGTGATTTTCTATGGCCATGTTAAATAACCAGAGGGTATATTCTATTATGTATAACATACGTATATGCAGCTTATCAATTATCAATTATGGTATAACTATCCCTATGGATCCATGGCCACTGTCTGAGAAGGTACGGCTAGCCCACCCTATATCATACCCCAGTCCCACTTCCTAAGAAGCTACGGCTGGATCTATAGGGAGAATTATCATGATATATCTGGGGAATTTGGAGGTTGATATGCGATATAGCTTTTGTTGCAACAATACATTAACGATGAGGATAGTGACGTTTATGTACTAGTGGGATAACAACCTATCTATCTGAGTAAATTACAACTACCTAACGTTGCTACGTTGGCGAATTATCAGTACCAGATATGAGATTCCCAGGGCATTGGCAATTTAAGCAACAAACATGATGCAATTATTTATTACAGGTACACTACATTGTAGAACGTTACATTACATTACACACATACATACTATATCCATGACATTTACTGTAATTCCATGTATGACATTACATTTGGATGAATTAATTCTAATGACTTGACTTTGACCTCACTGGAATGATGGTTAGTAAAGGGAATCATCCCCAAATGGCCCAACAGTTCAGCTATTTTCAGGTTCGTGAATTTAGAATTCAGCCGGAATTATACAATCATGAACTTTACTGGCATTCAATCGGATATCGAACCCAGCTATATCTTTGGAAGGGAAAATCATACGGAACATCCTATGACAAAACCTCCGGCAAATCAAAGGTGTGAATGGTAAATTTCCCGTATATGATATTCCCAGCTATAACATGTTATAAACATCCGTCCAGTTCCGGCATTCCTAGTATTTTCAGGTGTTTTCCAGTTATGTTTGTTGGTTTATAACCCCATCTACAGTAAATAGAATTATGTGCGTATCATACACCAACTTGTTATACACATAGTTATGTATGTTCACCAACTTATAGCTAACGAACTGGGGCCCCATCCTGTATGGAAAATCACCATCTTAACACGTAAATCACCGGTAAATCAACGAACCAAACGGTCCATTTTCCCATGGTTTTGCTATGGTTTTCCGCGCAGGCCGCATCTTGGAATTCCTGGCCGAGGGAGAAGCTGAACGGGCGCGGCTGTGGTACCAGATGTCTGTGCCGCGGCATGGTTTCATGCTGGAGGATCATATCTCTTAGACTGCTCAATATACTATATTTAGTATGGTATGCAGATATCTATAATGTGTAATATCTAGAATATGTTCTATCTTCTTATATATGTATAGCGTTGTAAATCTAGAATTTTGTATGGTATACAGATATTACAGATATCTATATCTTATATGAATGCGTTTGGAAATGGGGTATACAGTATACCCCAACAATGACTATTTAATAGAAAAACATGATGATAAACAGTGGATGGAACGGGGTACCGTATTTTCACAGTAATCCATATATTTGTTGAATGTTGATTTGACAAAATTGCTCCATGGGATATATATATATATATTAGATGGGAAAAAATCATGGGATTTTGATTGAATACAACCAACATGACCATCAGTCTGGATGAATTATGCAGGCCTCACTACAATGTCAATGGAATGATGAGTCGGGGCAAGATTCCTAGCTATCCGGGTCCATGGGAAATAACACTCCCTTCAATGGCTTACAAATGATATCCACTATCCAATAGAATATTGTGTAGCTATATATCATATCCAATAGCTATAAAATAACATATTTGTGTAGCATAATATATCCAATAGTATATTTCATGTGTAGCTAGTATGCTGGAGTTTACCCATGAAAAAAACATATTCTACACTTGTTCTAGCCTACGGGTTGAAAAAAACCGAACCAGCGTCTTGTAGGTTTTTTTGAAGTCTTCATATGATACAGTGGGGTGGGTTGGGGTAATAACGTACATGCTACGCTGCGGCAAGTTTTCTTGCACTTCCATATATACGTCATGCTATGCTGCGGCAAGTTCTCTTGCATTTTCATATATATATATATATACACATCATGCTATGTTGCGGCAGCTTCTCTTGCACTTCCATACATACCCGCATGTTACGCAACGCAAAAGGAATCAAGCACTTGTGAAGAACAAAGAGTGAAGAACAGAGAGTGAAGAAAAGATGAAGGAAACAAGTGGCCAAAAGTGGCCGCCGCTGTGGTTTTGACAGAAATTAAGTGAAAATGGCCGCCCAAATTTTCTTGAAAAAACTCTGACGCCTTCACATGAAACAGTCAAACAACGATGGTTTTTGTGGGACGGAAGAAAAGGTCAGAAACACGTGTGTTCGATAAACAACCTGCCGGGTTGTTTTACAACCAACTAGTCAGGATAGAACATGCTGCAAAGGCAACGTTTAACAATCACCAGATGGTAGAAGATGGTAGAAGAGCACGGCTAATAAAGACTAATAAGCAATATGGTGGAGGCTCAGAGCATGGACGCACTTGGCATCCACTGAGATTAGTGTTTTTGAGGGGAGCATTTCAGGAGAAGTGTTGACTGGGTTAGCGTATGTTCAATGGCAGTTAGCGTATGTTCAATGGCATTACATTCCCACTTACCAACCAGTTATTACTAACGGGGTGAACCCGCAGGTAGAGTGTGGCACCAAAGGTTGACACCATGTGCCCCTAGAGTGATGGTAGAAATGATTCTCAACTGAGTGAGTTCACTCCTTATGATTACAGTTATGGCCCTGAACAGCTATAAAGTTACAAATGAGATTATAACTCCTTCAACTAAGGTGAGACATATATAACTTACATGAGGTTTTCTGTGCCAGTTATGATTTGTAACTGTTAGTTGGGCGGCTAGGTTCCTGTAATGGAACCACCACCACTTTCCTACGTGGATGGCTGGGGGGGAATTCAGCGACATTTTTTTTTGGGATCTAATGGAGATCATCGGGTTAAACCAACTATGATGGGGATAATGGGGATATAAACCAAAACTGGTTGGTGGTTTGGAAATACGCCATTGGCTTCATTGATTTTCCCACTCACCTTCCATTTAGTTCGGGGATTTCCCATCTGGTTGGTGGTTTGGAACCATGGAATTTTATGACTTTACATATATTGGGAATGTCATCATCCCAAGTGACGAATTCATATTTTTCAGAGGGGTTGAAACCACCAACCAGTTATCGAACATCATTAAAACAACATATCAATAGTACAAATCAATAGTAAATCAACAGTAAATCAACAGTAAATCAAATTATCAAATCACTGAAATTTAAAAAAACAAATCCGGCTGGTTTTCGGGCTCATGAGGTGCTGTTCCCGCGATTCATTCAAGAGAATGACAATGGGAAAGAGCGCATGCAACTTGGCTCAACTTGGCAAGCTTTGGTTCGTCCTGCTCAGCATTGATGGCCTTAGCTTCCTAGGGGGTACCCTGAAGGAGGTTCTGTGTCAGGGGGTACACACATGGGAATTTCATGCAGCTGGTGGGGATATTGTTTTGAACATGTTTGAACATGACACAAAAAGGTGTTCACACGTGCAAGCGGAGCTAGTTTTATATAATAGATACTAGGTTGTAATGTTGGAAATGAATACTATGCAATATTGGTAAATGTTTGGTTAATCAATCAAACATTGACCTGAAAGAATGGGTATCCAATGTTAGCATTGTTTTCTTGCTTTAAGCACACAAGTCTAACAAATTCGAATCCTAGGTCAAATGTCATTTCCGATTGGAATTGTGGAGGGGCCAAGAGCACGGCGTATAGTCGTGACAACTTCCGGTCGTTGATTAACATCACATGGCTCTATCACCGACAATGGTTTCTTGATTCACGAACTAAATCAAATAATCACAAAAGTTGAATCATGAAACCCATCACATCTAACTCATCCATGATATCACCCGATCCCTTATCACATGAGCAGTTTCAAAAACCTCAGTCGGTTGATGATGATAGCATGGTGTTACTGCCAATATACACATACATATGTAGGACTATCATAATCATGTTCGAAAATCCGCTTGAAGCAACCCTTCTGAGGATTTTCCAGCAGGTTTTGACACTGCTCATACATACCTGATGATGTCATGAGCATTCATGAGTTATCACATGTTATCACCATGATGTTTCATTGTTTTACTGTTACATCATGGCAAACATCACATTACTGGTTGGTGGTTTGGAACATTTTTAATTTTCAATGATACATGGGATAATCCTTCCCATTGACTAATATTTTTCAGAGGGGTAGGTCAACCACCAACCAGATTGCCATAGTGGAAGGGATATCGTTTTTGCAATCCGAATCTCCTAATTGTGTGATACTTGGTAGTGGATATCCAGTAGCAATTCTAGTATGTTGGTATGTTGCTAGCAGTACCCACAGTGATCTAAGATTATTTAAAATACATTGATACAAAGGATATCAATTAATTCAAAGGATATAATATTGTAGACCATTGTATAATTGACTGGCCATGACTGATGTGTTTAGTGTTCCAATGATCCGTTGAAAACCAGTTATGATTGCATCCGAGAATTCATCAAAACCATTCCCAGTTTCTCTGAACACAAAACACGCCAGAGGAGCATGAACGAAGCGCGCGCATTCGCCCTGGACGTTCGCTTGGACAATTTGGAGGACAACGGGCTATTTCAGTTTCGAATTCAGAAAAATATTGTGCGGCTGGCTGATTAGAACTTGATATAATTGGGACTATATAAATAACATAACATACATATTGAACTGGGATATATATATATATATTACTAGTGGAATATAACTGAAGATGTAATTCTCTGATTTATTTGATAATCTAGTGTTTATATATATACATTTATACAGATATGCATATGTAAAGATTGAATATAACCAGCAGACAGAGAATGTTTGCCAACACGGCAATGTGTTGAACAATGGGGAAGTTGCCTTTCTCTGCGCCGATGAACCAGCATCACCAGATCCTTCTGATGTTGGCTTAAAATCAGGCATCACCAGATCATTCTGATGCTGGCTTATAATCAGGTTAAAACCGCATTTGATTGATCTACAGTTTCCATTTCTTTGGAAATATGTTACATATGGCTAGATATATCCGTGGCCTAAAATCAGACTAAATCAAACCTCAAATTCTTTCGAGGCCCATTAGCCATTTCTTTGGAATTTGAATCGGTCTTCATAGATTCAACCCTAGGTGATCCTAGGTGTCCTCGCCTAAGTTTAGTTTCAAGGCTATTTTTTCTTCAGTCTCCTTGTTCTAACCGAGTCCTTCAAGTCCTTCTACTGTTGGCTTGAAAGAATTTAAATCACCAGGCTGACCATGTCTTGCTGATCATTTTGTATGGATGATGTGCTAAAGACCATGAAATACCAATATTTACTGGATGGTCATTGTCCTTATGATTTGTGGCTGGATATCCCTATGAAAACCCTGTTGGATGGAGAGTGTTGGAATGTGTCCTTCCCACCATATTGTTGGAAAAGCCCTAGACCCATGTTTGAAAAATTGTTATTTTACATCTTATACATTCCATAAAATGGGGTTACTTTATTGACTTTTAGCTGGTACTTCGGACAAAAATCAGCTATAAATCCCATGAGATTCCCATTTTCCTACGGTTTTCCTATGTTTTTCCTATAGGAAGTGGGTAACAATAGCTGATTTTTCAAACTGCTTTTCCCAGCAGTTTGGGTCATTCGAGCCTCGGCAGTTGCAGTGCTGAATTGGATCTCAAGGTGGTCAGCTGTATTCAGGTGTCACATTCTGCTTTTTTTTTCAATTTCATATCGTTTCCATATGGTTTTCCTATGCTTTTCCTATGGCCTGGCTGGTATTTCGGGCCATACCTCAATGGATTGGTTTTCTTCAGAAAATCTGAACCGGAAACCAATCCGATGTTCCCATGAAGATCATGGGGGGTTCTTTTGAAAATTGTCCCGATAATAAACCAATCCATTGAATACCCTCTGGTGAATAAACGTTTACAGTTTGTGAACTGAAAGCCATGGTCCATAGAAATAGTTGATTTAGATAGCTATAAAATGGTGATGTTCCATGGTTATGTAAACGTTTACATACCTGTTGAATGGCGATTAATGGTGATTAATGATGGTGATGAATGATGGTTAATGATGGTTAATGATGGTGATGAATGATGGTTAAAGATGGTTAATGATGGTTAAGTAATGTTAATGATGGTTAATGATGGTGCTTAATGATCATTTCCATGCTTTTTTTTTGGTATGTTTACCATCCTGTACCAGCTGTAGATCCGAAGTTCTGCAGGACTACATCGTGAAAAACTCCAACCAGCCATCGACCTTCAGCGTCGGTCGCTCCAGCCATCGACCGTCGCGGCGTGCCCTGGCGGCCCATTAGGGCCCTGGCGCGGTTGTGAAACACGGGAAAAACCAGCGGGAAAGTGAACCAAGCAGTGAAAACGATGGGGAAAACACAGGGGAAAAGGAAAATGTGGGAAAATCGGGAACATAGAAAAGTTGGTTCAAAAAAAGATGTAGAAAAACCAGGAACACATACGAAAACAATAGGGAAACATGAGAAGATTTCAGGAAAACATCGGAAACAAAACATGACTTTCATAGGAACAACAAAAATGTGTTTTTTGTTTTTTTTTGCGAATCAAGGCCCAACCATATCAACGCATTCGATTATGTCCTTTTGAACTTGGGATGACAATTGAGAATAACAAACACCCATTAAAAAACAACAACAACAACAACATTATAATTGATATAATGAATGTACGTGAATAGAATGGGACATAATATGAATATAATAGGATGTGAAAAACTGAGATGTTCAACATATTATTCAAACTTACAATAAACCATGGAACGTTTATCAATCGAAACTGATTGGTTTTAATGATTCAACAATCAAATATCCGGATTTATCAAAACCAATAGAAATGTAGGTTTTTTTCATGATTCAAAAGAACCATCAGAAACCGTTGAAATGTCCTGGGTGTTTCAACCACCAATTAGTGACACCCTTGAATGGGGTAAATTGATTGGATGGTGAAGATGCGGTGATGATGGTGATATTTAGCTACAAAAGGTTTTCCGGAATCTTACACAAGTTCACCAGAACCGTTGTGGTGATGGTGGTGGTGGCGGTGGTGGTGGTGGTGATGGTGTACTTTTCCAATTGGGGCGGATAGCTGGTGTCCCTGTGCAAACTTCTGAAATAACCACCATTTATGTTCATTTATCGGTATCTCCAAGTGCTGGTTGAAACCTGTTGATGGTTCAATCACTATTTCACGGTTATGACTTTCCAACCAGTATCCCCATTCATAGATGATGTTCCGATTAATTTCCCATGTTTTTTTCTGTTTTTTTCGATGTTATTTTCTTATTAAAAATCATTTCTCAACGGGATTTCTTTCATGACCATTATTCTAATCAAGATTCAATTTTAAAAAAAATGTGCTCCATGTTCAGTTTTCCCCATATATTCTTTACGCTTTTTTCAACCGTTGTTCGGTTGTTTGAAGCTGCTGGCACCGTCATTTTTACGGCTGAGGTCAGTCGTTCAGACCTGGGATACCCGAAACAGGATCGGAGTCGAAGGGGTAAATCCCCTATAGGTGGTGCCATCGGAGTTCTAAGTTGAGTTCGACTCCCCATGTTCAAGTTCGACGCATCTACCATAAACCTTATATATATATTATAACTGTATATATATAGTGTCTTTAGCGAACGAACTGCCGCACCACGTTGTACATTGGTAACAACAACCTTAACACTCAACTATATTTATGGAAACTCCCCAACTTCTCAAACAACCGATATCCATCATGAACTACGTCAATTGGTCGGATCATATCAAGCCTTTCGTTTCCCCGTGAGAGCCGCGCTTGCTTGCGCGCCGCAGCGCACAGGAGAGCATTGTGAAGCTGCCACCAGTGGGGCTGGTCGGGGACCTGGAAATAAATGCAGGTTTGAACGGGGCAATTTTCCATTGCAATGTTTGATTCTCTGGGATATAGTGGACATTTTTTTTTGAGACACAAGAAAATCAACAATGGGATTTTATAGCAGCTTAACATATAGTCATATCATTAATTATAATCCCATTGGATATCACTAAATGATAGATATCACTATAATTAAGGGATCATTAATCAACAATGGGATTTTATAGCATATAGTGATATCATTAAATAGAACGCTTTCTTCTTCAACATCCCTTTGGATTGGAAGCTTTCTTCCCCAGGATCCCAGCGATGTTTCAAGCAGGCACCTTTTGTTCAACACTTGGCAGCTTAGAATGGCTAGATGTGGGGAGCCTGTAATGAGCCCCAGAAGTTGGGATATCACCCCTGCAACTATGCAGAAAAACATCCTCTTGCAACTGGAACTGCGGCCCAAAAAAAATTGGGGCGTAAAAGGCAGTTATTCATGGGCTATGATGAACGTGGATAATGGAAGATAATATATATAATAACTATATACCGGTACCCGGTATGATTTCCCTCTAGGATTTCAGGGGGGTTAACCCCCCTAAGGAGGGCTGATTTTCTGCCGTTCAAAAAGCTCGAATTTGTTGAAATGATGCTTTCGAAGTTCCCCCAATTTTCTACAGAACAACTTTTGGAGACCTCTGAAGTCGTAAGATCCTGATTTTCTGGGTAGTTTGGGTGCCCAAAATCCAGAAGCATAATTTTAGCATCTCTGAGTACGTTCATAGATTTTCTAGTGGTCCCTGATTTTCTAGAGACGCACTGGGTAGGTCATTTTGTTTTGTTTATATGCATACATATATATATAAACATGCTTAAAATCCAGTCCCATCTCTCTCCAGGGTCGATCAGCAGCCACGGTTGAAATGTCTTTTTTGTGGTCTGTCCTGGGCGACTTCGGGAAGATTATGGAAGATGTGCGTTTTCGAAAAGCTCGATCGAAAAAATCGAATAATTCGATGGGTTGGATGTTGGGCTCTAGAAAAAGGGAACCATTCCCCGGAAGTGGTTTTATTTTTGTTTTGATATCGTAATTTCAAAACTATGCAATTCAAGTATATAGGGTGATGTTTTTTCTAAGAAAAAATGCTATACATAGCTTCGAAAATGCACTTCTTGTAAGTTGCCATTTTTCTAGGATACCTCACATTGGCTTGATGTCTGTAGCTAGATTTTCTTGGGTCCCTAACTTATACAACATTCATTTTCTAATAGAAAATCATAGGCCCCAACCTGATCCGGTGAACTCGTACAGGGATATAACTATAATATACTATAGACTATGATATCATGGATGGGAATAGAATGGGCTATCATATGCTATAATATGAATTAGTTTATAGGATGTAGTGTCGTGAGATATCATGGGATATCATTGGCCGCGGGATATCACAGGATTTTTCGTCGATTCTTTAATGGGACGATTGTGGATTTGCCATGCAAAGCTCGGAGTTGTTTTGCCAAGAACAATTGGCCTCTGGTGAACTAACATAGCTATTGAAAATAGCCCATTTATAGATGGTTTACCTGGGCTTACCCATTAAAAATGGTGATTTTCCATAGTTATGTTAGTTTACTAGAGGGTAGCTTAAAAAATCACATCCAGACTCGAATTTTCTTAATTACAATGTTTTGTTTCAATAGCCAAATTCATTTCAGTTGTGATATTGAAGTTTGAGTGAACCTTGCTTGAGTAATGAATTAATTGCGTGTTTGTTTTGGCCATCTATGGATATACAATGATCATCAATGATATACATCTGTATATGCAGGCAGCGAACACACACGTACACACCTGGGGGTCGTTCCAAAACCCTCCTCTAAGAATTCGGTAAGCGGGTTTGTTGAGAACTCTTGGGCTTTGTTAAAACCTGCATCGCGCACGTTTCGCGCAAGGCCGGCCCAAGGTTTCGCGCAGGAGAAATTATTTTATAGTGGGTGGTATTTATTATTATTGGTATTATCATTATTACTATTATTATTATTATTATCATTATTACTATTACTATTATTATTATTTATTATTATTACTACTATTATTATTTATTATATTATTATTAGTATTTTTTATCTTATTACAATATATTGTTCTATTGTTTCTAATTATACGTATATATATATATATTATTATATATATATATATATTATTGTCATATTATTATTATATTATCATTATATGGGTGCAAGTCAAAATAGAAGGTCCGGAACAAGGTCCGGGACCACACCCGTTCCATACCCCCGTTCCATACCCCCGTTCATACAGTACCTGTTTGAAGGATCCGTTCCATACCTCTGTTCCATACCTCTGATCCATACGTTATGATTTGTATATATATATATATATATTATATACACATTATATATATATATATTGGAACATGTGCACTCTGATTTTACATGTGTACGCACATACTTGAGCACATACATACATAAGTGTGTACATGCAAGAATATGTTTACTATGCCCAAACCCTGTGATTGTGTTGGCAAGTCTGTGCCTTACAGCTGCTACCTACTTTGTTGTGTGATGGTAGGGATGTGTTTGGCTGGCAGTCTCAGAATTGCTTGCTGCGCTACTCTCGCTCCAAACTGCCAGTTTTGATAAAGATGTGCTGCTGTGCCGTTTCGTTCCAGACCCCGTTCCATACCGTTCCATACACGTTCTAGACCCGGACCACCCATGTACCACCCCTGACCCACTTCCGCGTCAACAAATGGCAGGTTCTCACATAAACTGCTCCTAAGCCATCCTTCGCGCCTGGGTTGTAAGAGCCTAGAGTCTTTCTACGCGGGGACACAATCTACCCCATAGGGACCTCTGAGTTTTAAGAGGAGGAGATGGGACTTGCGTGACAGGTCTGAAGCTGAGTGGACAGCTTCAGATGCAGCAGCCTACCCAGTACATGTTTTGAGCAATCTTGGCAGTTTGAACCCCCCTTGTCTTGGGCTGCGCGCGCAGGACGCAAAGTCCGAAGCCTCCTGGGCCCCAGGATGTTTCATTACCTGCCTGCCGGTCGGAGCTAAGATGATTTAGATGAGGGTGCTGAGAAATTCGAGCCATCGCTTCCTCGGTCATTTCACACTTTCCTTGGCGGGGCGCTGTAAAGAGATCACAGCAAGCCCCCCTCCAGCCTTTTTACTGCAATCTATCGACCTATTTGTCTTTTTCATGTTTTACATTCTGTTCCACTATCTACCTTATCCATCAACCTTATTTTCCTTTTTCTTTTTCGATTTATCGAATCTAGAATCTAGATCTAATTTGCGTATCTGTTTCTCTATGTATCCATCCACCTATCTATCCTTCTATCTATCTGCCTGTCACTCATTTGCTTAATCATGGTTGAACCGAACACCTGTTTTTGGATAGAAATGCGGAAAATTGCACTTTTCTGTGCTTTTCTGCAGAACTGGCCATCATCGGAGAACAACGGGTTACATTTTTTTTTGAATTTTCTGCATTTTCAAGGGAATTCTTTTGTTTGATGCTCCGCACTTTTTATTTTGATGCTTGGCAATTACTTTTGATCCTGGCCCCCGTGGGCCCATGGGCAGTTTTCTGCGCTCACTTTCCTAGAGTGGTCGACCATTCTGTTTTAATGACATTTTGTTTCGAAGTGCGCTTCAATAGGCAAATCTCGGAGAGTTCGAAAGTAAGACTGTTCTGAAACCTGGGCTTTCGAACCGGGAACATGTGTTCGGCAAATGGTGTGGACATTTTGAATCTTCAGTCAGACCGTGCTCGTGTTTAAAAAACAGTGGTGCCTGTCTGAAAGGAATGATGTTGAATCATATGTTGTCATGCCTGCACATCGAAAACAAACCAATTCAGTTCATTCAAACTCATGAAAGATTCATCACTGGATTCATGGGCCATTCATGGGTGACTCGTGATCCAATTGCCAGGAACAAGCACAACAGATTCCTTGATGCCGCATATTGTGAGAGGCATTTCGAGCAGGCGAGGCCGTTTCAATGTTGTGTAATTTGGCATGCAGGTATGTGTTTGGCATTTTCATGTCTTGATGCTTTCTTTTTTGTTCTTTAAGCTGCTTTCTTTCTTTCATCTCTGTCTCTGTTTGCCCCTGCCATCCGCACTGTCTCTGCCAGGTGTTGCGTGCAGCTGCGTGCAAGACGCCACAGATACCGCAAAGCACCTTGCAATGCGGGGCTCTCAATCCACCTAGAGCTGCATTGGTTTACTCCGTTGCCAGTTGCATTCCAGCGCCGCCAATTTCAGTACGCAAACCTAAGCACACTTTGACTTCATGAGGCCAACATGCGACGCCTCTCGCGGTGCGTTTGTGGATAAGGCACAAGGCTGATGCTGGTTACCGCGATCCTACCTGAGGAGCGATTTGAACCTCCAAAAATGATGCAACCCATTAATGTTGCCTGCCCAATAGTACAGGCCCCCCTAATTTTTATAGGGGGGGACCATTCGCAATTGTAAATTAATCCCCCGGCTCTCCCCCAATTAAGTATTGATTCTAATCGATGGCAATTAAAACTGAAATATATTTTGCAACTTTTTCCAAGTTAAGTACTGATTCTTTATCATTGCAATTTAAATTCAATTATATTTCTGAAAACTTTGTTTTGTGATTTTCAAATTAAGTATTGATCCTAATAATTAAAGCTCAAATATATATTTTGAAGTTATTTTCTTTTGGATTTTCAAATTAAGTATTGATTCTTTTTCATAGCAGTTAAAACTAAAATATTTATTTTGAAAGTTTTTTTTTGATTTTCAAGTTAGGTATTGATTCTTCATCATGGCAATTAAAATTCAAATCTAATATGTTGCAACTGTTTGATTTGGAGTTTTGGTTAAGTATTGGCTCTTTATCATTGCAATTTAAAATCAGATATATTTTTGAATGCTGTTCTTTTGTGGACTTTCAAGCCAAGTATTGGTTCTACTTGATTGCCTTTAAAACGGACATATTTTGGCACATTGTTGGATTTGCACTTTCAAGTTGAATATTGACCCTTTATCATTGCAATTAAAACTCAAATATATTTTGCAACTTTTTGAAAAGCTTTCCACCACAATTAGAAACAATAAGGGAAAAAGTAGGTGAACAACACAAGTTGTTTCAATTGTAACTGCCAATTTCAATTTATAATTGTAAATGAAAGGGCCTACAAGGGGGTAGTCTTTGTGAACCTGTTGTTTGCACTTTTTTAGTGGATCTTTGAAAGAAAACAGCTGTTTTGAACAAGGTGTAGTTTTTCAGTTTGGAAAGGTTTGGTTTGTTTCTTGCTATTGAAAAGCTTTAAACCAGAATTAAAAACCATTCATCCACAATTAACAATAAGGTCAACGATAAGTAGGTGAGCCACACCAGTTGTTTCTTATCGAAACTGCCAATTTCAATTTATAATTGTAAGTGAAAGGGCCTACAAGGGGGTAGTCTTTGTGAACCTGTTTTTTTCATTTTTTAAAAGGATCTTTATAAGAAAACAGCTGTTTTGAGCAAGGTGAAGTTTTTGAATTTGGAAAGGTTTGGTTTGTTTCTTGCTTTTGAAAAGCTTTCAGCCATAATTAAAAACAAATGGTGTAAGGATTTTGCTAAATCAATGGAATATCCAAATAAGTCCTTTTCCAAATTATTTTTAGTAAATAATTCAATTTAGAAAATTTCCAGAAATTATTTGTAGCTATTGCGGATGCACCGCTATTATTGCAGTTGCCTTGTGACATGCCGAGAGTGTGTAATATAAAATCAAAAGGGCCTAATTGAAATTTATTATTGGATGAAAAATCTGATCCTGAGAAATATTTGCAGCTTTTGGAATCGCTTTACTATTGTGCATCCAACATTATTTACAATCTATATACACTTGGATCTTCCCTAATATGCAAATGTTTCCATCCTCTCGCCAGGTCTTCCGAGGGGCAAAAACTTATGTCTCACCGAAGGCAAGACCCATGTACAAGTCCGATGACGGAGACAGCCGTTATCGAAGCATTGGCAAGCACACAAGTTGTACAAGCAACCTTTGAAGGTTGTACCAATTTACTTATTAACCAATGAACCAATTAGAGCTGACCATCCGGCACAGATTCAATCAGGAACCGCAAAGGCCATCATTTGATGCTTCCAAACTTCCCTATAAGTTTCCGCCTTCTTCGTTCTGTTGTGGGCGATGACCTTTTCACCGACATGCCGCACGTTGCCCGAGACGGGGCAGGTGAAGCACTATACCCGTGAGCAAAGATGCGGCGAAGGTCCAATGTCCTCATCATTGAAAATGGCTGAAGCAAAAAAGATGAAGGGAACTAGTAGCCCCCTGTACGTGAACGCACTCAGAAGGATAATGGCATACCTCATAGAAAGCAGGATGCCGCATAATCATCTCACGATCGCAGAATCATTCATCATGGTTTACCAGAACCGCAACAACTCCAAGACATCAACGGACCTTTGCAGCCGAAGATCACTCCCGCGGTCTTGTGCAGCCGAGTGCTGACTGATGCTTCCACTTTTCCTATCGTGAACGTGAAAAAGTGCCGCATCGGAGTTTTGGTGCAGCCCATTTATCCATTGATGAGCTTTTGTTGATCTACTTTGATGAGATTTGATTTCATGTGGTTTTTGCATTGAAACATTTCACAAGTGTTTTGCAGTTGCATGGTGCACATGAATGCATTCCACCAAAAGTGCTGGCAACACGGGTAGGCTCAGAAGAATGCACTTGTTTGGCATGGGTTCTCTGCATAAGTACAGCAGGTGATGCTCAATGTATTGAGGTATGGGGCATTGATACCGGGTGAGCCAGTCCGAACCACTGCAAACGAGCTACAAACCAACAGCCATCCTTAACTGGTGGATTTCCAGACTGAGATGGGCATTTGGTGCAGGCCACTGACGTGGAAAGTGCTGAGACTGCTGACGTAGCCCAGGAGGAAGAGGACCGCTTTAGTGTTTTCAATAGCCTGCGTCAGTGAGACATGAACCTTCTCAATTGCAGACATGTGTCACCCGTACTTTGGATGATCGCTTGCCAGTCGGTGCCAAAACTTGGCGCCTTTTGTCCCACATGCACGCGCGACACGCACAGCAAAGATGGTTTTTGCTAAATAGTCTTGTTTTTTTCCTTTCGCATTTGTGGTTTAACCGAAAGAGTGTTTGGATTTGGCAGTTTGGTTCTAGTGCACAATGTTGGCTTTACGATCGTTTCATTTGAGTTGGGGATCTCGCGAACAAAATGAAGTCAACACACGGTCAACCCGACAACGAAGTTGAGGCACAGGCACAACCGAAAATGCCAAAAAAACAAATAGGCTCGCATATGGTATGTTATTTGCTTGCCCACTGTGGAGCCAGCTGGGCAGGAGATTGAACCGAAGCTATTGGGTCATGGTAACTTCGGTGTCGTGATGAGAGATGGGAACACTGCGGATTCTCAGCTGAAAGTTTGCACATGATGATCTCAGCACAAGCCACTCCTCCTTCTGATGCAAGAGCCTGAAATAGCGCAAAGCAAGTCCAGAGACCTTTGCAGACCCATGGCCTCTAAGATGATGCTGCCAGCCCAGGTAAAAACTCTGAAGAGCGGATCTCTGAAGGACGAGTCCCAAATTCTGCAGATGTGCGCGTCTGAATTTGTGGTGAAGCTCCTGCAGTGCCTAAAGCACAGGAATAGACAGGAGACAAAGGCTTGTGCTTGGCACCGCATTGTCACGTCTCACCTCCAAATGGAAACATGTCAATTGTCTGGGAGGGATCTGCAGGTCAGCTGTAGGTTGTCTTGTTTGCCACGGAGCTTCCGCATGCTTGGGCAACTTGTCATCCAGATGGGTTTCCATTCATGTTTCAAGTTCCCCTTCTAACATTTCCCATCGTTTCCTACTTTGTTCCCATGTGTAAAGTCTCTCAGTGAAGCCCCTGCATGAATTGGTTTGCACATCTGAGGTGGACTGACTGCGAGATGCGCATGGAACTTTGCGCTGGCGGCACCCTGGCTGGCCAAATCCAGCAACGCAAAGGCGCAGGTCAGCACTTGAAGTTCCGCCACAGAGTTGGGGAGCAGCCCTTGTTGCCTGGCAGCATCATCTGCATCATCTGTATCAGTTGCATCATCTGGATCATCTGTATCCTTCATGTGTCCTTTATCATTGCTTTATCCAATTTATATAGTCACCTGAATTCCTGAAGTTTGTTGAGGCACGAGGTTTCAGGAAGAGTTGGGAGCAATACTTGGTGTCCCATGCTGTTCCATGTCCGCCGATGAGTTAGATGTCAGCTTTGATCTGTGCCCTTTTGTCCAGCAACAAATTGTTCGTTGATCTTCTGTGAGGTCAGCCCTCGCTCATGTTCATCGGTGTGTTGTCATCCACCGCGACATCCAAGCACCTAACATTCTGTTGACGGAGAGCTTGACGCTTCGCCTCGCAGACTTTGGGTCTGCTTGCCGCAGTGGCCCCAACGAATTCCATCAGGATTTCGCAGGCTCATTGACGAACCTGGCGCCAGAAGCTTTGCCATCCGTGCCAGGGGTGCGCCAAAGTGCGCAGATATACCAAGGTCGACCTGTTGACGTGTGGGCCGCGGCTATCACATTTTATGAGGTGGTTGCTGGCGTGCCACCGTTTCGAGGCTCCAGCTTCGGCCATTCAACAGGGAATTGATCTGGAGGAACGTAACTTTTTCGACCCTTTGGATCTTTCATTTCCGGCACTGGGACAAATGTTCGCCAAAGAGCCGGAGCAGCGGTGTACTGCATAGTAGCCAGTGGGTGACGCTGGCTACGGGCTGTGTCCTAGCTAGTGCACGAGCACTAGCCATGCAAGGCAAACCTGCGTTGAACAGTTGTACAACAAGGATGCCGCGCAGATGAGAAGTGAAAATGAGCAGCAGCCAGCGTGAGTAGCTTCAACGTGCAAATCCTTGAGATGTATATTATATACAAGTATACAGCATACATATATATATATATATATTTCTTTTGATGTAGAGCCTATATTTCATCACATTCCAAAGGTCCGGAACAAGACCAGTTACGAAGCCCCTTCGTTCCATACGTCCGGAACAGCGCGGAACGTTCCATACACAATTTTAACTCACAACCATATTATTATGATAATTATATTTTTTCTTCCACACAATTTTGTATGCTTAGCAATTCTGCATCTGATTTTTGTTTATCGCACTGGCAGTCTCATGCAGGTTCTGTGCTGAAGTCCCCCCGGTATGTAGGCAAACAAAGCTGCAAATTAACAATAAGTAACAATCCAGCCAAAGAGGCTTCAGGTCCAAAGTTGACCCATAGTCCATGTCGCCCTGTCAAAAACACAAACATGCACATGGATATACACTGTGTAAATAGGTAAAAAGATAAGAAGATACACGGACTTGCAGACGCGCAGACAGGTAGGAAACTACACGAAAGGAGCACTAAAACGGGACACGAAAACATGCGCAACCAAAACTCAGATGGAACTGTGGTCGCGCATATCTTGCGCAAAGTTCGCCTAAGACCGGCCCAAGAGCCACTTTCGGGCAAAAAACATGAAACAACCCCCACATATACACAGATAGATAAATGAGATAAATGATAATGATACTGTACCATACCATAGGTATTTGGATAGATAACTAGAAAGATGTAGGTATATAGATAGATAAATAGATTAGATTAGATTAGATTCGATTAGATTGGATTGGATTAGAATAGATTAGATAGATAGATAGGTAGATAGGATTGATTAGATTGATTAGAATGATTAGATAGGTTAGATCGATTAGATGGATTAGATAGATTAGATAGATTAGATAGATAAATAGATAGATAGATAGATAGATAATATATAATAATTTAATTTTATATGATATAATTTAATATAGGATAGAAAGATAGATAGATAGATAGATAAATAGATAGATAGATAGAAAGATAGATAGATAGATAGATAGAGAGAAAGATGGATAGATAGATAGATAGATAGGTAGAGAGATAGATAGGTTGATGGGTAGATGGGTAGATGGGTAGATAGGTAGATAGGTAGATGGATAGCTGAATAAATGGACAAGGTGGATAAGATAGATAAGATAGATTCAGATAGATAAGATAAATAAGATAGATACGATAGATAAGACAGATAAGATAGATAAAATAGAAAAGATAGATAAGATAGATAATATAGATAAGATAGTTGAGATAGTTAATATAGACAAGATATTCAAGATAGATAAGAAAAGCTAATATAAAATAAGATAAGATAAAGCAGATAGATAGATAGATAGATAGAATGATATATATATATATATTATAGTTAGATTAGAAAGATAGAAAGATCGATAGATGGATGGGTAGATAGATATATAGATAGATAGATGGATGGATAGATAGAAAGAAAGATAGATAGATAAGATAGGTAATATAGGTAAGATAGATACGGTAGGTAAGATAGAGACAATAGATACGATAGATAAGATAGATCAGATAGATTAGATAGATAGGCAAATAGATAGATATATAAATAGATAGATAGATAGATAGATAGATAGATACATAGATACATAGATACATAGATAGATAGAAAGATAGATAGATAGAATAGATAGAATAGATAGAATAGATAGAATAGATAGAATAGATAGAATAGATAGAATAGATAGAATAGATAGAATAGATAGAATAGATAGAATAGATAGCTAGATGTAGGTAGACAGATAGATAGATAAATCGATAGATATATAGATAGTTAGATAGATAGAATAGATTGGATTTGATTAGATTAGATTAGATTGGATAGCATAGATAGATAGACAGACATGCAGACACACAGACAGACAGACGGACAAATAGATAGATCGATGGATATTAAACAACCAAACAAATGATAGTTTCAACAAACAATATGTATTGGTGTCTCGTAGTATCAAACATGATACAGTTTTTTTTAAATCAAGTCCAAATCTCGGTCAACCCTCGGATGAATGATGTCTGAATGCTTCCGAAGAATGGGTGAAAGGAACGAAACAAAAAAAACATAGAAATTGGACTTCAGGTGTTACTGTTATGTCCCATTTAATGATCATTTACTTCATTAATTTGTCTTGTTTGATCATTTTTTGTTGCTTATATAATGAATCCAAGCATCAAATGGTCACAAGCATTGTTTTAAGTTAAACGTTGTGCACACCAGTCACTAATCATCATTCAGTCTTGACCCACAGTTATGGCTTTTAACAATTGCAAATGGGAATGCAAATATATATATATATATATATACACATAATTCTTGCAACTAAGGTGAAAAACATCACTTAAATTATGTTTTCTGAGCCGGGTATAAGTGTGAAAAGGGCTATAACTGCAGTTGCAATTCGAAATTGGGATATCGTCGTTGATAAATCATGGTTAAGGGCCTTACTCAGCTGTATATAAATTCCATCAAATCTCCCATTGTTCTTGGTTAAATCACCGTTTTCCAATGGGTTTTCCCTGGATTTTCCCATGGCCATGCCATAACTGGCCTTGGTTCACAAATCGTGCGTTTAGGCTCAGACTCTGATGCGGCAGGCTCAAGGCGTGGAATTTCACTATGGTTTGTGGATGTTTATGGTGCTTATAACATCTTATAACTGTAGTATACTACTTACTGGTGCTAAATGTAGGGAATGGATGGGTTGCTGGGGGTTGCCGGGATTGTTATTAATAGCTATTGTGGATCATTCCCGAAAATTCGCTACTAAGCACCAGTAAGACTATATTATGAATATTCATGGGGTGAAAAGTTGAGATTTTAGAAGTAACTATTGATATCCTCGACTATAAGAATCTATAAGGTTCATTGTTGGGGGTGGCTGTATCACTATGGTTAGATGATACGCAACTGAAAGGGGAGGCTCCATCATATCATTACAATGCCATGGTGTCATCGTGCTATCAGCTAAGATCATCCCCGCAATTAAACACTTTCAATAATCCATGCTTTAATACGGGTTTACACCTATTTCGGACTATAGAAGAATTCTTGATCATAGCCTCGACACAATGTGAGACTTATAATCATCAAACCAACTTGTTTGGATCCATGTTTGTGAATATCTTACATCCTCGAGCTTTACAGTAGGGTGTACTTACAGTGAATCGACCGTAAAGATTTCAATCCCACGATTGAGGCTTGAACATGGACCAAGAATCTTGAGGGAATACCTGAGGATCGAAAGTGTCAAAACCTGATCTTCTTGGGGTTTCCCCCGGTTTCCGCCGAGTCCTCGAAAAAGCGCGTCCTCCTTTGATCCCAGGAGTGGGTCCGTGTGGGTCCACCTTAGCGCTGAGATTTGCTCATGTTGGAAACTCTTCTTCCAACCCCCTTTTTTGACAGGGTCTATGTTAGGAGGGACGCTTCAACGATTTCTGATTGGGATTGGAATGAACCAATCAATGAAGATAGGCCATATCAGCAACAAAAAGTGATGCTTTCGAATGATGTTTCTCCCAAAAAGGTTGGATTTATGGCCATTGCCCATACTGTTCCCCTCAAACTCGCTCCAGGAGCCCCCTCTCGTTACCCTCGTTCGATCCAAGGCGCGTCCTGATCCAAAAGGGTAAGCCCCCCCAGTGAACTGGTTGTTGGTTTATATATCTATATAAACCCATTCACCATACTTGGTACAACCAGCTCCAATTCTTGAAACTAGTCCAGTGCGTGTTTGTTGCCAACTTGAGTGGCATTAATTGCAGTGCAGGCATTTGGGGATGCGAAGACGGTAGCACCAGTTTTATTTAGGTGTCGTTTGACAATTGTTGGTTGCATGGACACGTCCCCATTTTTTGAGAAGAACAAATATTTTGACTAGCTCCAAGAAGTTGGGTGTTTGATAGATATACCCTCCAGTACTTGATATAGCTTTGGCAAATGGCCCATTGATAAATAGTGTTCGTCTTAAAAGTGGAGATTTACCGTAGCTATGTCAAATTACCAACGCCGAATTAAAGTCGAATGGCTTTACAAATCACTTGTAACCGGGGGGGAATTACCCTGCGTGGAGCTTTAGATATACAAATAGACTTTAGCTATCCACAATATCATGTGGAGTTCCACAGGTCTATCCCCTTTAATCAATGGGAAATTCAGGATCTAAAATGGAGGTACCGTACCATTTTAGAAACCATAGAAATTGGGTGTATATCCTCTTACATAGACCTAAAAACTAGGCCTTAAATATGGTAGGTACCTCATTTTTGGGCACCTAAAGTGGCCATTGATTTAATATACATAATCATCATTATAATGGGTTTAATATGAAAAACTATGATTCATAAACCCCTTCGAAAAAATGAATAAAGACCCCATATTGGTGTGTACTATGTGAATGCCAAAGTCATATTCAACAAAATGATTTGTAAACCCATCAATGTCCCTTGAAAAAACTCTAGTTGTATCTATATACATATATCTACCATAAGCCTAAGTCATTGGAGTTATAAAACAACATAGCTTACGGGGCAGCCCCTTGTAGATGTCCCAGGCGTTCGAGTTGTTTTGAGCCCAGGCAGAGTGCTGACATGTGTTGACGGGTGGTTGCCAACGGTATTTTGGAAGCTTATGAGCAGACAGCAAAATTTAAGCAACCAAAATCGGATTGACCCACTAAAAGATAGAATTAAAAAACCATCAAAAGATAGAATCAAGGACAAACCGGGACATTTCCCATAATGGACAGGTATAACAAAATGATAGGATATTTGGGTACATAACCCAATAACAAAAACGCGGGTTTAACATGGTTGAAGCAGGAACAACCCGTAGAGTTTTGATCCTTGACAGTTTAACTCGGGCTATAACTCCTGCAAGTAGAAGTATATTTCAGTTGAATGAGGTCATGCATCAGCTACAACATGTTATAACTGTTAAGATAACTGTACGCAAATGACTTTGAAGATTTGGCTCTGGCAGCAGTGCGTGTCTAGGGGATCCAGTATGCAATGGCTGTGTGTTGCGGGGACTGAGTGGCATGGGTTTTTTGAAGGTTATTGTTTAATATTGTTTAGTTCCCAATGAACAAATATACCATTTGGGGAATCCATATTTTTTGGGGGGGGAACTTAAGCAAATCCAGTCATTGGCTATTGAATTTCGTCAAGTTTTCTGATCTTGCCGGCATTTTCTGCGCCAGAAAATCGAAAGTTGTGCCTCAGTATGCTCTGTATGGTAGTGGAAGCCTTTATCAAGGGTAGCTTAATATCAATGGATGGGTGTAAAGGAACATCTACAAGAAACCAAAAATTGTCCCATTAAATATTGTATTTTCCTGCATGTTTTCCTTAAACCAATCCATTGATAATATTGTTTAATGATGTTTAATGTGTGATTTTTCATCTATCACTGCCGAGGTATAGTTATTTAATTCGAAGCCATATTTGCTATTGTTTTTCAACAATGTGAGGCCCCCTAGATACTAGAAAACTAGGTTGGTTTATAACTCCAATAACTATGGGATATAGTAAATAGAAGTATAGTTAATGGGGTTTACATACCAACTCAGTGGAAGTGACTCCCTGATGACACAGGTCCAGGAAACACAGATTATCCTTGAAGTCTTGATGAATGACACAGTGTATGACTACGTCAAGGCTACGTACAACTTCATGAATGACCCAGGAAATCTCGCCAATGCAGCCTTGTGCACAAGCTTGCATCATCTCGACATGCCGATGCATCACATGGGCCCATTGAATGAACCTCAGCATCTGCGCCATTCTGCTGCACTCCTAGGAGGATTCACTGAATTTACCGAAGTTCGCAGCCAATGCATCAATGCCCAGAGGAACTTATGATGCACAACATCGCCTTGTGCCTACTGTGAAACAACACTCATGATTGTCCCATTGGTCACATACACAATCAATCATGTGCCAGAATTGTATGTTGTGAGGAATGTCTCACGCACAGGGAACAGCAACCACAATTTTTCTTACAACTAGGGGGCCCTACATTGAAGGTATCTAAGATCAGGGGCTTCAGCAAACATTGGCATGTAGCGGTCCATCGGACATTGGGAGAAACTTTGGTGCAACGTGATTTGCTATATCTGGACCATGGCAACTTCAAACATGGGACAGAAGCCAAGAGAGGTGAGATATTATCTATATAGAGAAATGATATGACATGATGATAGATCAACTACAAACTTTTACACCCACACACATATACACAGACCCATTTTCGGTGGTCAACTGAGGGTCTAGGATGGTTAAGGTACACACAAGGCGGCGCCCTCTAGTTCGAAAAATGACAAACACAAATAACAACTTTACATATAACCACTCTACATAACTATCGTAACTATTGCTATACCCATTGTCGCCATTATATATAACTTTTTATTGGAGTTACCCTCCGGTAATTTAACGTAGCTATTGAAAATGGCCCACTCGAAATAGTTGATTTGCACATTCAACATGTTGATTTTCCATAGTTATGTTAGTTTACCAGAGGGTAAATCCCATTAAACCACCATAAAATCACCATTAAATCACCATTAAACCACCATTAAATCCCATTATCAGAGGGTATCAACCAATTCTTTTCCGGAGCAAAACCCTTTACGTGACCTCGGAGGTTTTCCCTTCCGCCTGAGCCCTTCAAGGCGATGCGGAAATTCGGGCGCTTACAACAAAGGTGTTCATATGGTAGATATATATATATATATATATATATATTGCTAGTAAAGTGGTGTTTAATATGATGTGTATTTTGCGTACAGGGTACATCTCACTTTGGATATCACCAGTCTCTGATATTTCAACCCGGTCCAGCACTTCACGGTGTCCATGCTTTATAGGGAAAATGATATACAGATCCATGCTCTGGTGCATTTTCCAAGGAGTCAGGGCAGATTGCTGGAACCAGAAGGTCACAACTGGGAAGTATTCTTGCTTCAGCATTCCCATGTTTGAAATTGTCGCGTCAAACGACGGTTGATCCCCACTACAAACTACCACTGGTTGGTGGTTTGGAACATTTTCTATTTTTCCATATATTGGGAATAGTAATCCCAACTGATTAATATTTTTCACAAGGGTAGGTATACCACCAACCAGACCAATTATTATCAAGTAACCTACAACTGTTGCCAACAATCGATTTCATTCATTTTCCAGTCGATTAAATCATGGGCGTCCACCATGTAAACTGCGCTTTGAAATAACCTGTAAGTCCTCGTGTAAACTACCATTACCCTAGGGGGGTTACTAACATATATAGATGTGGAAAACCCAGGGTTTCTCAAGGAAAATAGTTTGGACATGGTTGATGTTCCACATCTATGTCAATTTACAGGCTAAATCGCTGAAATGCACCATGAAACCATGGGCGAAATCCTCCACTTTTTGCAGAGGCGACTGAAAAACACCGTGGTTCTCGTCTTCATGAAGTGCTGAGAAATCTCCAGGCCTCCTGAAGACGAGCATAGAGATCTTGGGAAAGTGGAAAATAACGAAAACATATACTAAAGTATCATATATATATATAGAGCTATCTTGGGAAGTTATATTTATATCTATATATAGCCGTTCCCAAGATAACTATATGTATTGATTTGTATTGATCATAACTTTGTAAGTTTGTGAAAAGTGTTCACTTTACTGGCATTTGGAGAATGAACGTGGACACAAAACTACAACTGTACATAAATAATCATAAATATATTTTTGCATAAAATATATCTGATAGCATGTAGGCATTCCCCAGCAATAAGTTTCTTTACAAAGCCTATTAACTATAGTCATTTCCGTATTGCCCACGGGGGCCCCACATTGTAGTAACCTGGCAGCAGCGGCAACAGCAATCTTCTCACAGAGCTCAACTTGGGGATGCAGCCCAGGAATTTCTGAAATATCTCCAGCTATTTAAAAGGAATACAAACCAGGACCTTTATATACACATTTTTCCATTGTACACAAATCTCTATATACATAAATATTTATCGAAGGGAGTTTAGAAGTGAAACTTCCGACAATATGGACAGATGAAAAGCAGAGCAGGGCAGAGGCAGAGAGAAGAGAAAGATCAGAAGAATGAAGAGTAGGAGAGAAAGAGTAAGAAGAAAGAAGATGGAGATGCGCGAAAAGGTAGGAAAGTCGCGATTCACTGTGTTTTTCCAATGATTTGTAGCTCCGGAGGGTCGAAAAGTAGGCTCGCTAAAGCGGCGGGTGCGGAGCCAGCTGGCCAGAGGAGAGATGAAAAATTGCACGCCGTTGTGGCGCGAAGCACATTTGCAAGTCAAAATGTACAAAACACACCACGTTCGGACCACTTTTGGAAGTTGAGATGTTGAAAAAGTGCACGCCGTTGTGGCGCGAAGCACATTTCCAAGTCAAAATGCACAAAACACACCAGGT